>Ga0233422_10000008_pt1 | contig 138336 bp, 134 predicted proteins | sample Watercolumn_Mata_2_FD_182724 | JGI IMG/M metagenome (GOLD analysis project Ga0233422, IMG submission 182724) | Freshwater microbial communities from Lake Matano, South Sulawesi, Indonesia - Watercolumn_Matano_2014_110_MG | ecosystem: Environmental > Aquatic > Freshwater > Lake | place...
TTGCCATGTCTCGATACCCCGTCTTCGGGTGCTTTGTTGCTATGATGAGGTGAAGTATCGAGGAAAAGCTCATTTACAATCAGTATCGATGAGCCTGTTTCTGGTTTCGGCTGATTAATGCCGAGCCCTGATCGAACAGTCTGTTTTCTGTTTGAGTCGAGCCGGCTCGAGACCGGTCGATTGTGCTCTGTGCTGAAAGGGAAGCGGTTATGTCGATGATGGATGAATAAACTAATGCAAAAAGGAGGGTAGGATCATGGGACTGTCAAAGCTTAATATCTTTGTCTCTGAGACGGACAATCCATGTGCTGTTGATCATCGGACATGGTATGTCACTATCTACGATTGTGATGGAAATGTGCTTGAATGGTGTGGAAGAAAATTCGTGGTACTGCCGGCGAAATGTGGCCACCTTGAAATTGATGTTCCTCCTGGTTGTTATCGTATCAATGCAGTATGGAGTTTTTCATTTGTTGGAGGAATCTTCTATGTGAATCATTTCACTGATTCAGCTATCGTGCAGGCATGCTGTGATCAGCATATCTGTGTCAGGTTGTTCAATCCAAGTACTCACAGGTGCGGAAAGATTTTTCTTCGGGCGGTGCATGATCTTGTTATGCAGAAAGCCATTACACAAGACGTTGCCCAGCCTGTAGAACAAGCGATCAACAGGCTCATCGAGTTTCTTCCACGTCCAGCGAAGGGATTTGAGCTTGACCATCTCGACGAAATCGAGAGGCTTGTGAGAGAGCAGGAGAAACATTTACCTGGAGCACAAGAGCAGAAAGATTAGCAAAAGGTTTCTGGTTTTGAATTTGACGGCACCTCTTTTTTGTTTCGAAGCCCGAGAGCTCTGCCGGGCTTTGCTTCATCTTCTCTGTGTAAACCTTTGATGCAGGTTTCTCTGCAACGTCTGACTTGCACCTGGGCTGCTTATGACAAGATAAAGAGGTGTCGTTAAGAATGTGCTGATCCTGCAGACGCATTTTCAAAGTGATGAACGCAGCATGAGCACCTGAAGAGGGGGACATGACAAGGGCTGCTGACTATTTTTTCAACGAAACGAAAAGGAGAAGGCAATGGCACTCACCAAGATCGACTCATACGAAGTGATGTATTCGGCAAACACCTTCTTTCCGCGTATCTGGCTGAAAGGCGGCGGCAAACCGCTTGGTCAGCTCATCTTCAAACCGAACGGGACGGCATTGCCTGCGGACAACATGTCGGGCGGCCAGGTCAATCTGTACTACCATCTCGACGACTACCGGAATGCCATCGATCTTCTCAGAAACGAGAAACCCTTGTATCTGCTCTACAGCGGATCGGGAAGCGGCTTCGAGAACGGCATCAAGACGACCGAGGAAGTTGCAGGTGAGGGTGAGAGCTGAACACCGGCAAGCAGCAGGTTGTATCAACGTTCAAGGTTTGAAGGGGGAGAACTTGCACCGGAAAGCTACAGCGCATGGCTTCAGGGATCGTCGATATCCTGTATAACCACGATTGACCTGTCTGTTTCGTGATCAAGGTCGATCAACGTTGTATCATGAAAGAGAAGACTGTGGGCTTCCCGAAGTGATTCATGAAGTTCACACATGAAAGAACATTCTGTTCAGGTAACGCTGAATGAGGAGGTGATGCTGCATGTTGCAGGGAAAACAGTTCAGTTAATGATGGATGAAGAATCAACTGACTTCAGAAGGAGGATAGGAACATGGAACTGCTTATGGTTTAGCAGTCAAAAATCTGCTGATCCGACGGACAGAACAGTGATGAAGACACAATGAACATTTTGTGAGGAGGGACAGGAAATGAACACATTGCTCTATGAGGTTTGGCAGCGAGCCCGCAAGAAATTTATTCAATACCCCAATGTTGTTGGTGTAGGGCATGGTCCAAAAGTAAAAGGCGGGCGTGAAGTTGCGCGTGAAGCAATAATCGTGCTCGTCGATCACAAACTTGCACCAAAAGAGGTACAGAAAGACCAGCTCATTCCTGCTTTTTTTGAAGGATTTCCGACCGATGTCCGCGAGCCACGCTTGAACGCAGGTCCCCGAAGAAAGTTTGATCCCAACAAACCGCCGGAAGATCCAAATGATGAGTGTCTGACAGATAACGAATGGATCGATTGGGGCAAGATACATCAGATCAACCTCAAGCAAAGGCGCAAAAAAGGCGATGCGCGGACAAGTAAAAGCGGAACTGGTGACGAGTTTGCCGATACACCGACTACCGAAGTGGTTGGCAACCTGTTCGTCATCCGGGACCCCAGCAAGACTCTTGTTACGACGGTGGGTACCAGCCAGACCGTCGACTACGTGGCCGCCTACAACCTGTTACGTGGTACCTTTGCCGATGACTATGATTTTGTCAGTTTCTACATCGATGTAGGTAGCGGATTTCCCGATGTGGGCAATGCCAGCAATACGGTTTTCAACGGCACTGCCGGGACAGGGCTCGGTACGGTGAACAACCGTGCGACATGGGGTACAACGCGCCTGCTTCGTTACATTCATCACACATGGTTCAGTCTGCGTACGTTGATGCATGAGCCTTCACACCAGTGGCTTTTTTACGTCAATTACCGGGACACAGCGGCTGGCGCGACCCGGGATCTGCTTCATCAGGACTGGATTTGGAGTGCCAGCCAGCGAGATTTCCATTGGGGGCGTTGGTCAGACAACGACAATTCCTCTTTGGACTACGATCGTGCTGACTGGATCGACAATGCCGACGGTACATTCAACCGCACCCGCCATGTCGAGACCACCCCACCTGACGATGTATGGTTCGGTTTTAACAGCCTCGACCAATATTTGATGGGACTCATTCCTGCCAGCGCCGTGTCGAATGTCGTTGTTGTGCAAAATCCTTCTCCATCGCAGAACGATTCGAACCCAGGGCCTTACACTCCCAGCCCTTCTGCGGTAACTGTCGGTATCACGAACGTTCAATATGAAGAGGGAGCACGTTCACCGGACTATCTGAACAGCCAGAGGGTTTTTCACCACGCCGTCGTTGTAATAACGGCAAGTACAGTCTCACCACTTACTTTTATTACTGAAAGTCAATCATGGAGTACAGGTTACACCGATCGCTTCCGGTCGGCGACTTCCGGTCGGCTGATGGTGGATACAAGCCTGCTGCGAGCGAATTTTTCCGACCTTTATATAAAGGACAATGCGGCCGATACGGGTGGTGCGTCCAGCACAGGTCCATTCTGGCTTTCACCGGACGTGTGGGTACGCAATGCCGACGACAACGGTACCGATCATCAATGCCCTGTCCGTGGACAGCAAAACTGGATCTATGTGCGGGTGCGGAACAAAGGCCCTCAGCCGTACAACGATGTTACCGTGAACGTCTTTCTTGGAAACTTCGCAGCTTTAACTCCCGGGACCGAGTTTCTTTATCCTGTTGACTGGAATCCTGAAGGGCTTGTTGGGTCGGGTACAATTGCTACGGTTTCTCCAGCTTCCTCTGGCGCAGATGGTGAGGCTATCGCCAAAATCACATGGCCTGCGTCGAAGATTCCTCCGGCTACAGGGTGGCACCCTTGCCTGCTGGCCGAAATTATCCCTATGGAAACGAACCCTAATGGTCTTCACCATGTCTGGGAGAACAAGAAGCTTGGACAACTCAACCTCACGATCATTGATCCGGGACAGGGCTGTCCTCCGATAAGCGACAGCGGTGATGTGAAGGCTTACATCTTTGCATCCAAGTTCAGAGTCGGTAACCAAATGCGGGCTGCCTTGGCTAGCGAGCTTCGACTTAAGCTGGAGGGTGCTTCCGACAATGTGATGCTTTTTCTCGACCCGGCTGGACTCGTCAAAGGTATTGAGGAACAGGGCGTTCTGGCAGAGTTACCTGTTCCATTCGGGGCAGGCCGCCAATTTCACGGTTGTGAAACTGTGCAATCGATAACTGTGGCCCACGAGTCGCTGAAAGTAATGAATAAGGCATCAGGGTCTCGTGGAAAGTTGTTCGGCAACATTGTCTATATTCCTGCAGGCAGCCAGTTCGCTTTCCTCTCCGGTTGTGATGCCGAGTTGTGTGAATCAACGACCTGGGTCCGTTTCTGCACCGACTCTCGCATCCAGATTGGGCACCGCAGAACCGGATTGCTCGAAGAGTCATATGGTATGCAAGGGCTCAAACCTGTTGTAGTGAATGGGCTTCCACTCCTGCTGGTTACTGATGCACGGGAAGCCCGGCTCACTATCAGGCTCAGGGCAGGGGAAACACCGAATCTTCAGCTTTTGGGTGTAGTCAGCCAATACCGTGGTGGACAGAAGACGATGTGCCATATCACGGAATCTGTAGGTGGCGTCATCGTTGGTGGGCTCACGTTACAAATTGGGCACTGATCATTGTTGGTGGTTACGCATATCAGCTCGAAAATTCTGAGAAAGAGTCTGTAGACTTTCGATGCCTGATTGCGGTGTATGCATTCAGCGCAAAAAGGTATTCAGGTGACCGCTTGAGACGGCTTCTGAATGCCTTTTTGCGTTCTCTTGCTGAACACTTGTAGGGAAATCGCCGTCATCTTGCTATTTATCCGGAGATGCGAGGAGACAATGCACCTTCCGGAGGACATCATGAGAAGACCCCGGCGAACCATCCTGCTGCTGTGCGTGATCCCGGCAATCGCGATTCTCGCCTTTCATGCGTGGACGCCGCTCAGGACCGTCACCGACGGGAGGCACGACCTCCGCACTAACGGCATCTGGCTCCAGCACGGGTGGCTGGGGGACGATTCGTGGTTCGACAGGAACGGCAGGGACAGGTCGCGGTTCCGAGACGGCCGAAGGATCCGTGAACTGGCGCTCCTCCTTGCCGCACAAGGCGTGAAGGACGTTTTTCCGCACCTCTGCCCCTGCTCTCCCGACGGCAGGATCGCACCTGTCGATCCTGTCCAGACGGAACGTTTCCTCGACCGGTTTTCGGGCTTCCGGGTGCTGCCCTGGATCGGCGGTGTCCTCGAAGAACACTGTTTTCCTGAATCCACCGAGTGGCGGGCGACCTTCGTCAGCTCCGTCGTGGAGTTGCTGCGGGCCCACCCGCGCCTCGCAGGGATCCATCTCAACATCGAACCGATGCCCGACGGCAGCGAAGCCTTTCTCCTGCTGCTCGACGAGCTGCGCCGGGCCATTCCGGACGGGAAGGTCATTTCCGTGGCGGCGTTTCCTCCGCCCACACTCTTTCAGCCGTTTCGCGAAGTCCACTGGGATGAGCTGTATTACGGAGAGGTCGCACGGCGGTCCGACCAGCTCGTGCCGATGATGTACAACACGGCGATCAGGTCGGGCAGGTTCTACCGCCATCTGATGCACGCCTGGAGCGTGAAGGTGCTCGACTGGTCCGGCAGGACGCAGGTCTTGCTCGGCGTGCCGGCCTTCGACGATCCCGGTGCGGGGTACCATGATCCGGAAACGGAAAACCTGAAGAACGCACTTTCCGGCATCCATGCCGGACTTGATTCATACCGGAAGCTGCCTGCGAACTATGCGGGTGTCGCCGTCTACTGCGAATGGGAGATGGATGACCGGGAATGGGCGGATTTCAGGATGCTGTTCTGCAGGAGACCTGAAGGGAGCCCGTCACCATGACAGGAACAAAACTCGCCGGACTGTTTCGCCTTTTCCGTTTCGAGCTGCCTGCTGCCGCGGGGGCCTGTGTGGTTCTCGGTGAGCTGCTTGCACTGGGCGGACTGCCTTCATTCCATCGCGCGGCATCCGGCTTTCTCTGTTTCTTCTGCATTTCGGCTTCTCTCCTGATCCTCAACGACTTTTTCGACATCGAGACCGACAGGATCAATGCACCGGAGCGCCCGCTGCCTTCGGGAGTGGTTTCGAAAGGCGAAGCGCTCTTCCTCTCCGTTACCGTTGCGCTTGCCGGTTTCCTTTCCGGCTTCACGCTCGGCGCGGATGCGTTCGTCGTTGTACTCGTCGTGTGGGTTGCAGGGTTTCTGTACAACTGGCGGCTCAAGAAATCCGGTTTGATCGGCAACCTCCTGGTCGGGTTTTCAGTCGGCATGACCTTTGTGTTCGGCGGGATTGCCGTCGGCAATCCGTTCGAGGAAGTGGTCTGGTTCCTTGCGCTCATGACCATGGGAGTCGATCTGGGGGAGGAGATTGCGGCTGACGCGCTCGACGTCGAAGGAGACCGCAGGACCGGTTCCCGCTCGCTTGCCGTGCTTCTGGGGCCGGGACGCTCGATGGGCATCGCCGCAACCGTGTTCGGCGCGGTGGTTGCGTCAAGCGCCGTACCGTTCCTTGCCGGCTGGCTTGAATGGCCCTACCTGCCACCGGTCGTTTTCTTTGACGCCATCGTCATCCTTTCAGCACGGCGTCTGCTTGACCAGCGGATTCCCGACCGCCTCAACGACATCCGCCGGATCTACCTCTGCGGTTCCGTCATGGTGCTGGTGTTCATCCTCATCAGGCTTGCGGTTCCGTGACGGTGCCCGATCATCCGTACCCGGGTTTCGGCTACAGCCCGCAGAGGTGCGTTGCGGCAAGCTCGTTGATCCTTGCCTGCAGGGTACGGTGCTGCAGCAGGTTTTCCTGCCGGCTGCTCTTGACTTCGATGACGGTGCTCCGGCTGCTGCATGATGCCGTTCTGTAAATTTCGATGAACCCGGCGTTCGTCTGCGGACAGGCATAATCGATTCCGAAGGTTTCTGCGGCAGAGCGGATGCTGTAGTCCTGAGGAGTGGCGAAATGGGTTTCGAAGATGTCGGTGCACTCCGAGACAGGCAGGAAAGAAAAGATCCCTCCTCCGTTGTTGTTCAGCACGACGATCTGCAGCGGGACACCAAGCCTGCCGGGCAGCGAGAGAGCATTCAGGTCGTGCAGGAAGGCGATGTCGCCGATGAGGAGCGTCACCGGTTTGCCGAGACCATCGGCGAAACCCGCAGCGGTCGAGATGATGCCGTCGATGCCGCTTGCGCCGCGGTTCATGCCGACTGCGCAGTCTGAGCCGCAGAAAGCGAAGGAATCCATGTCCCTCACCGGCATGCTGTTCGAAAGGAACAGCGCCCTGTCGCTGGTGATGAGGCGCGAGACGAGCCGGGACGCCGAAATTTCGGTCACAGGTTTTTCAGGAAGCGCTTCCTGGTCGACGGCTTCGGCAGCAAACCTGAAAAAAACGTCGGCTGCCCCGGCTTCGAAACCGCACTTTCCTTTCCGGCTACCCCTGAGCAGGGTGGCAGTCCGGGCTATGGATGCTTCGATGCTGCAGGTGACATTGTGGTCGGGTGAGAACCTGTCAGGGCGTTGCCTGATGACGATATGGTGTTCCGGCTGCCATTCCCGGGCGGCTGCAGCAGGGTTTCTGGAAATGAGGTTTCCGCCGAAATGAAGCACGAGGTCGGGCCTGAACCTTTTCCGGAATTCCGGCGACGGCAGCGCGAGCTGCCAGGGGAGGGTCTCTCCATGTAGCCTCAGGCCTGAAGAAAGGTCGGCGTACAGGGGTACCTGCAGGTCGCGGGCGAGTCCGGCGACCTCGATGGCCGTGTCTGTTCCGGGCAGGCTGCCCGCCACGATCATCGGCCGTTCCGCTTTCGAGAGCAGATCTTGCAGCATGGCAACGGAATCCGGATCGGGGTGACGCTCGGGAAGGATTGCCCGTCCAGACGGACTGTCTTCCCGGTGCCAGGAGCTCAAAGGCGTAAACCACGGATCGTCGAGGTCGGGTGTTTCGGGTTCGAGCGGCTCGCGGAATGGCAGGTTCAGGTGCACCGGCCCTGCCGGCGATCCGAGCGTTTTTGATACGGCATACCCGATCGTGGAGAGCAGGGCCTTCAGGGGAATTTCGACAGACGGGGCGGGCAGTTGCATGTGCCAGCGGGTGTAGCTGCCGAAGAGGTTCTCCTGCCGGATGGTCTGGTTGGAACCGCATTCGAGCAGTTCGAAGGGGCGGTCGGCAGAAAGGATCAGCATCGGCTGGTTGTCCATCGAGGCTTCCACCACGGAAGGGTAGTAGTTCGCCACCGCGGTGCCCGACGTGCAGACGAGCACCGCGGGCTTGCCTGTCGCCCGCGCATGGCCGAGCGCGAAAAAACCGGCTGACCGCTCGTCGGGAAAGAGTTTCCGGCGGGCTTTCGGATTGCGTGCTGCAGCAACGGTGAGCGGTGTCGAACGGGAACCAGGGGAGATGCAGAAAAAGCCTGCGCCCTGCCGGACGAGTTCCTCGACGATGACCGTGCTCCAGAGCGTGGTGGCCTGCCGGTGGTTCATAGGTGCTGTTGCGTTATGGCAAGTATGTCACCGATCTTCTGGTCCACCTCCGCCCATTCAGAATAAGGGTTCGATCCTTCCACGAGTCCGGCTCCCGAATAGAGACAGACATGCTTCCCGCTGACCAGGGCGGAGCGGATGCCGACAGCGAATTCCGAAGCGTCACGGCTCAGCCAGCCTACAGGAGCGGCATACCAGCCCCTGCTGAACGGTTCTATCGACATGATCTTGTCCATCGACTTCCCTCTTGGCACCCCGCCGACGGCAGGGGTCGGATGCAGTTGCCTGAGCACAGTGCTGTCGTTGCAGTGCTCCGGCCTGAGCGTCGCAGTACACCGGGTGTACAGGTGGGCAAGCCGGTTCAGCTGCAGCACCTGCACAGTTTCTTCCATGTCGATGTTGCTGCAGACAGGCTGCAGCTCCTGATAGATGGTGTCCTTCACGAAACGGTGCTCGCGGATGTCCTTTTCGGAATTCAGAAGAAGTTCCGAGGCCTCCTGGTCGTCCGCATTGACGGTTTCCTTGGTCACCGTGCCTGCCAGGGCTTCGGTCAGGATGACGTTCCCGTCGCGGCGGTACAGCCTCTCGGGGGTGAAACTGAAGAATGCGTGGTTCGGAAGCGGTTCGAAGTAGAACCGGTAGGTGGAATTTTCAGGATAGGGGTATTTCATCAGGAACAGCAGCGGAGAAAACGGTTCCGCGAAATCAAGTACCGTCTGCCTGGCCAGCATGACTTTTTCCATGCGCCCTTCGGCGAACGACTGCAGCACCCTGTTGCAGTTCTCCTTCCACCGGTTCCAGTCGGGATTGTACGACACTTTCAGCACTTCCGGCATTTTCGGTACGGGTGCTTCAAGGGACGGTCTGACTGAATCGAGCGCGTCAAGAAGACGGCGGTACACGTTCCCGTGGTCTTCCTCTGGATGAAGCCAGAGGTGGCAGGAAAGGGTTGTTTCTCCGCCGGAGAATGAAATCTGAATGAGCGAAAGGATGAAGACATAGGATTTGAAGCAGCTCCAGGGTTCGTCCTGTCGCTGTTCGTTGTTGAAGCAGAAGCCTCCGAAATACCGTGCATGAGGATTTTTCAGGTTCATCTCGGCATCGAGGGTGGAAAAGCTCCGATCGTTGGAGCCTGTAGTGTCGAGCTCGATACGGTCGGCTGCGCCGATGCCGGCAACCCAGTAGCTCTTTTCGCGGTTCATCCAGTACAGCTTCGGAAAGAGGTCCTGCCGGTAGAGCCATCCGAGCGGGTCACTGATATCGATGGGGACGCTGAAGCTCCTGAGTTCGGGCTGGTTGCGGCCGGATATCTCTTCCGTCTGCATTGCCGAGGAGCGGACGGCATCCATCAGTGCAGGGAGCGCCTTCTCTATCGGCAGGATGTCATCGATAGACTGCAAGGTGTTGCTCTGTTCAGTCATGACTTCCGGAACCCACGTGAGAGGTTGTCGGGCGATGTTCTTTCATACAGAAGGAAAGCGGATTGAGATCATGCACTGTTTTGTTCCTGTTCAACCGGCGATGGACTTTGCGAAAACGGTGTTCATTTGCGGCTGCCTTGTCGTGCTTCATGCATGTGCCGTTCGAGAGAAACGGCAAGATAGTTGTTTTTCTTCTGCAGCCATGCATGGATTCTCTCCGCCTCCGCCGTATTTCCCTCCCTGATGTAACAGACCGCCATGTTATAGTAGGCTTCGTCGAAAGAATAGCTGTTCTCGATAGCCTGACGGTATGACGCTATGGCGCTGTCGTAACGCCCGAGATGCAGATAGACGTTGCCGAGGTCGAAATGCCGCAGCGAATCGTCAGGTGAAAGATCGACCCTTTTCTTCAGATAGGTCAGAGCAGCCGAATAGTTCTTCTGGTTGAAATAGGCAGCTCCGAGCGCCGCGTGTGCTTCGTCGAGATCGGGTTCGAGGGCCAGGGCTTTCCGGTAAGCCTCGATGGCTTTCGTGTACTGCTGCTGGCGGGCGTATCCCTTGCCGAGGTTGAGGTAGGCTGCGGGATCTTCCGGATTCTGCCAGACCTGCTGCTGGAGCTCCCTGAGTTGCGATGCCCTGTTGCCGCACGCTGCAAGCCCCACCATGCAAAGAAGTGCAGCAAGCGCCAGAGAGAACTTCCTGATGGCTATTTCATGTTTAAGCATGCAGATCATAGGCACTAAATATAACGACTGAATTTTTTTTCTGCTAACCGACAGCCCTTCCTTTTCATGGAATCGCTCACACCCTCCCGGGCCGGATCGTATTCGTACGTTGTTTCAGCCAGCAGAAGGACGGATATACCGGCTTTTCATGCGGAATGGTTTTTCTCCTGCTTCAGGGAGGGTTGCTGCAGGGTGACAAACCCTTTCAACAGATCACAGTCGAGAATCGTTTCACTCAGACCGGAGTCGGTCGTCGCCATCGTTTTCTGGACAAGGAATTCCCGGCCCTTCAGAAAGAGGCTTGCAATGCTCGATGACGAGGGTATGAACTACTTTTTCCTGTATACGCTGACCGGCTATGGCCCTGGTCTTGAACGGCAGGTTCCGCCGCTCCGGGAGCAAGTCGAGGAGTTCCTCTGGCTGACAGGGCGAATCGGTCTGCGGCGGGTAGTCTGGCGTTACGATCCGGTCGTACTGACGGAGGAGATGGATCTTTCCTATCATTATCGCAATTTCCGGAACATCGCAGGTCTTCTGCAAGGAGGAACGGAGAGGGTGGTCGTCAGTTTCCTGAAGCCATACCGCAAGACAAGGGTGCGGATGAAGGGAACGGGTTACCGGCTGGCTGAGGAGCATGAGCAGTCGCTGCTGCTGCAAGGGTTCGAATCCGTTGCAGACGCATGCGGCATGCGTCTGCAGTGCTGCGCGGTGCCCGGCTTGCAGGGAAGTGCTCTTGGGGGAAAATGTATCGACGACCGTCTGATCCGTGAGGAAACAGGCATCGAACTGCCTTCCCGCAAGGACCCCGGTCAACCTCCGCTTTGCCGGTGTATCCGCAGCATCGATATCGGAAGCTACAACACCTGCATGCACGGCTGCCGTTACTGTTATGCCACCGGAGACCGTCCGCGCCTTCCGGAAAGAGCTGCAGGGGAACGGCCGTTTCCGTCGGCGCTTGGATAAATAGATTTTTCCTGCTTCCTTACGAAGACGTCAGTGAAAACCTTTTTAAGCATTAAAAGCAAACTATATGAAAGCTGAGATTCATGTAAGCGGATTACGTTGTTCGGGCTGTGACATGCTTGTCCAGGAATCGCTCGAAGAGATGGAGGGGGTGGAAAAAGTGAAAGCATCACACGAAACCGGTGTTGTCGAGATTGAATTCGATGCCTCGAAAGTCAGCGTTGCGGCATTGAAGGCCGTGATCGAGGATCAGGGATACCAGGTGACCGCGTAACCGGGAAGAGGACCGTTACTGTCAGGCATGAAAAAAAGCCCTTGATTTCAAGGGCTTTTATTATCGTCAATCAGAGTAGTGCGGAGCTGACGGGACTCGAACCCGCGGCCTCCTGCGTGACAGGCAGGCGCTCTAACCGAACTGAGCTACAGCTCCATCGCAAATGGAATGTAAAAGTAGATATTCCCCTCTTTCTTTCCAAAAGTTTTTTCGGTTTTTCTTGCTCCGTCTTCAATGCTGGATCACGCTCTCCAGAGCTTCACCGGCTTGCCGGAATCCCCGACCGAAGAGCGTTTGAGTGGGCGATGCCGTCCGCCGGCGGGAGAGAACGGGTTTCGGCAGGTGATATATTCGGAGGAGTTTCGTAACTTCACGCGATACCTGCGTTCACACTCTTTTCCAAGGTCGGGGATTTTCTTTCGCAACCATTAAGATTGACCTGCAATGACCGGTTCCAATCAACGAAACACACTGACGATTACCGACAATCGTACCGGAAAAACCTATGAAATCGCAATAACCGACGGCACGATCCGCAGTATGGATCTCCGCCAGATCAAAATCTCTGCAGACGATTTCGGTCTTCTCGGGTATGATCCGGGGTATCTGAATACCGCATCCTGCAAAAGCTCCATCACGTTCATCGACGGTGATCAGGGGATTCTGCGGTACCGGGGATATCCAATCGAACAGCTGGCGGAAAAAAGCACCTTCCTCGAAACGTCCTACCTGCTGATCAAGGGCGAGCTTCCCGACAAGGAGCGGCTTGCAGTCTGGACCTACAATATCCGGCATCATACCATGACCCACGCAAATATCACGAAGTTCATGGACGGATTCCGCTACGATGCCCATCCTATGGGGATTCTGGTCGGGACGGTCGGAGCCCTTTCGACCTTCTATCCCGATGCCAAGGGCATCTCCAACGAGGAATCGAGAAAGCTGCAGGTGCGAAGGCTGATCGGCAAGATTCCCACGATGGCGGCCATGAGCTTCCGTCACAGTCTCGGTTTTCCCTATGTGCTTCCGGACAACGACCTCAGCTATACCGGCAACTTTCTCTCGATGATGTTCAGGATGACGGAACGCCATTACCAGCCGAACCCCGTTCTTGAAAGGGCTCTGGATGTGCTGTTCATCCTGCATGCCGATCATGAGCAAAACTGCTCGACCAACGCCGTCCGCTCCGTCGGCAGTTCGAGAGTCGATCCGTATTCCGCAATCGCGGCGGGATGCGCGGCCCTTTACGGTCCGCTTCACGGGGGCGCCAACGAGGCGGTCATCAGGATGCTCCAGGCTATCGGCTCGATCGACAAGGTACCCGAGTTCATCCGGTCGGTCAAGAACGGCGAAGGCCGCCTGATGGGATTCGGCCACCGCGTATACAAGAACTATGATCCGAGGGCGAAGATCATCAAGGAAATTGCATTCCAGGTGTTCGAGGAGACCGGAAAAAACATGCTGCTCGATATTGCCATCGAACTTGAGAGAATTGCGCTCGAGGATGATTATTTTGTAAGCCGGAAACTGTATCCGAATGTGGATTTCTATTCAGGCCTGATCTACCAGGCGATGGGATTCCCGACAGACATGTTTCCCGTGCTGTTTGCCATCGGCAGGACTCCGGGCTGGCTCGCCCAGTGGATCGAGCATGTCAAGGACGATGAACAGAAAATCGCCCGCCCTCGCCAGATCTATCTCGGAGAAGCCTTGCGGGAGTATATTACCATCGATCAGCGGCCGAAGAAATTCATCGACGAGCAGAAATTCGGCATCTGCAGGCTATGAACGAACCAGCGGAACCCCGTACCGAATGACTGAAGTGAAATCATTGAACCAAGCCAACAAACCAGATTCGTGATATGTCGGTTACAAAACAGGATGTTTCTTACATAGCGGAGCTTTCGAGGCTGCGTTTTACCGAGCCGGAAATGGAGAAGATGACCAGAGAGCTCAACATGATCCTGCATTATGTTGAAAAGCTCAACGAGGTGGATACCGAAGGCGTTGAACCCCTGAGCAGCATTCATGACGATTCCAACGTGTTCAGGGAGGACATCGTGACGTCGTCGCTTCAGAACGTCGATGCCCTGAAGAATGCTCCTGACAGCCAGGACAGGTTTTTCAAGGTGCCCAAGGTGATCGGATAGGATGGCATGACGGGCTTGACGCAAAAGGGAGATGCTGTTTTCCTGCCGGTCAGGGTACAGCCGAGATCCTCGAAAACCGGCATATCAGGCATGCACGGACAGACCCTGAGAATTCGCCTGAAGGCCGCTCCGGTGGATGACGCCGCCAACAGGGAGTGCTGCCGATTCGTCGCAGGAGTCCTCGGAATCGCTCCTTCCAGGGTCTCCATCTCTTCGGGGGGTGCTTCGAGGAACAAGACCCTGAAGGTCGAGGGTCTTTCCGCCGAGCAGGTGCGTGAACTGCTTGATCCTCTCCTGTAACCAGCCGGCTTCTGTCATGAGGGCGGTTGTTCAAAGGGTGCTCCATGCGAGCGTTTCGGTTGGTGGAGAAGTCCATTCGGCAATCGGACGCGGCCTGCTTGTGCTTCTCGGCATTGCTCCTGCAGACGATGCGCGGGAAATCGAGTGGATGAGTCGCAAACTCGCGAACCTTCGCATTTTCGACGACGCATCGGGAAAGATGAATCTCCCGGTCACCGGGATAGCCGGTCAGATCATGGTCGTGTCGCAATTCACGCTCTACGCCGATGTGAGCAGGGGGACGCGGCCGGGTTTCTCGGGGTCTGCTTCCCATGAGGCCGCTCGTGCTGTCTATGCACGTTTCGTCGATGCACTGCAGGCCGAGCTCGGGCGTCCCGTACCGACAGGCTGTTTCGGTGAGTCCATGCAGGTTTCGCTGGTCAATGACGGCCCGGTTACCCTGATCATTGATACCCCTTCCAAAGCATGAAAGCTGTCATCCTCATTCCGGCGCGGCTTGAGTCGAGCAGGTTGAAAGAAAAAATGCTCGCCGATCTGGAAGGCTCCCCGTTGATCGTGAGAACCTACCAGCAGGCATGCAAGTCGCGGCTTGCATCGAGAGTGGTGGTTGCAACCGACAGCGAGCGCATTGCGGAGGCATTGCATGCCGTGCAGGCTGAAGTGGTGATGACGTCCCCGCATGCGCGTTGCGGCACGGAACGGATAGCTGAGGCGGCACGAGGCATCGAAGGGGACGTGTTCGTGAACCTCCAGGGGGACGAGCCGCTGATCGATCCCACCACGATCGATCTCGCTCTCGGACCGTTCTTCGGCGAGGACCCTCCCGATTGCACCACTCTGGTCTTCCGGCTGCAGGATGGTGACCACCTCCTCATCGAGGACCCCAACGTTGTCAAGGCGGTGCTCAACAGGAGAGGGGATGCCATGTACTTTTCAAGGAGCATCATTCCCTATCCCCGCGAGAAGCAAGCGGATACGGTGTATTACCGTCATATAGGTCTCTACGCTTTGAGGGCAGCCGTGTTGCAGGAATTTGCAGCCCTGGATGCCTCGCCGCTTGAAAGGACGGAATCTCTCGAACAGCTGCGGCTGATCGAGAACGGCTACCGGATTCGCTGCCTTGAAACCGCAGAAGATACGCTGGGGGTTAACACTGCAGAGGAGCTTGATGCTGTCCGTGTTCTGTTCAGGAACCGTTGTGCCCGTTGACCACGGCAGCACGCTTCCCGTCGTGGAATTCAAGCTCCACCGCGCTTCCCGGTGAAAGCGCGGAAGAAGAGGCAACATAGCGTCCCCGGCAGGAGACAAGCACGAATCCCCGTTTCAGCACTTTTTTCAGATCGAGCATTCCGAGCCGCTGAACAACGGCATCGAACAGCTGTTCGCGCTGGCGGTATGATCCGGACATGACGGAGGTCAGGGTTTTCTCGCAGGCAAGAAGGCGGTCCTGCAACTGGCCAAGGCGGATGACAGGACGGTTGAACGCATAGCTGCCCGACAGTGAGTCGACGACCATCTTAGCTCCTGCTGTCTTGTTTTCGATAAGGATGAACTGGCGGCCGAGCATGCTGTCAATATGGCGCATGAGTTCATCCCTGTCCGGTACGGCAAGTTCAGCGGCAATTGACGGTGTTCCGGCCCTGAGGTCGGCAACCATGTCGGCGATGGTGAGGTCGGTTTCATGGCCGATCGCGCTGATGACCGGAATCGACGAGCTGAAGATGGCATCGGCTACAGCCTCTTCGTTGAATGCCTGCAGATCTTCCGATGATCCGCCCCCTCTGGCGAGGATGAGAACGTCCGGACGATGCGCAGGGTCCGATGGGTTGTTGAAGTAGTCGAGGGCGCTGATGACCGATTCAACGGCTTTTTCCCCCTGGACCTGAACAGGAAAAAGCAGCAGGTCCGCTGCCGGGAACCTTCGGGAAAGGACGTTGCCCATATCCTCGATGACCGCACCTGTTGCCGACGTTATCAGCCCGATCCTTCGGGGAATGCGGGGAATCGGCTTTTTTCGTTCGGGATTGAAATAGCCCTCCTTGGCCAGTTTTGCAAGAAGCTTTGCGAAGGCCTGCTGCAGCACACCCTCTCCCGTTTCAGAGAGGGCGGTGCAGATAAGCTGGTAACGACCCGCCGGAGGGTAGACCTCGAGCCTCCCGTCCGCAATGACTTCAAGGCCGTCCCTGAGCTCCATCGGGAAACGGATGCGCACATTTTTCCAGATGATGACCGGTATCTGCGCCTCTTCATCCTTGAGTGTCAGATAGACATGGCCCGAAGTGTGCTGCTTGCAGTTAGAGATTTCTCCTTTCACCCTGATGAAGGGAAACAGGCTTTCAAGTTCCGCCTTGATGTTCCGGGTAAGTTCGCTGACGCTGAGAACCGTTGCTGCCATGCTGCAAAGGGGAGAATTCAGGTTGTTTTTTGTCGTGTACGGTTTCTTCAGGGAAAATACGGTTTTCGTCCGGCATTTACGTTCCGTAAACCGGAAATCGGACAGCAGAGACAGCGGTGATTGCGGAAAGGTTTTGGAAGCGAAGTGTTATATTCGGAAGAGTTCCCTGCTGCAGAGGGAACCGGCACTATCCTTTCAGGACGCTATGAAGAACAGGCTCGGCATCACCATACTGTCGAACAGTCTCGGAATCGACGAACCTGCTGCAGAGATGCAGTTCGATGAATTTTCCGCATGTGCGGCAGCCGGGCTTCTGGAAAAAGGGACGTTGTCGCTTTCCGGGCTGGGGACGTTCAGCATCGTGCATGATCCTGCCCTCAAGGAAAAATCCGAAAAGGGATATCTGTTTCTGCCGCCTCGAAACCGTCTCGTCTATGATTCCCGGGTGTCGGGCTCCGGCGATGCCGGTCGGATTGCGGCTGAACGCATGGGAATGGAGGTCAGAAGGACCGAATCTTTTTCGCGTGCGCTGGCAGAGTATTTCAGCCTGCTGAGGCAGCAGAAGCATGAGCTTGAACTGAGAGGGCTTGGCGTTTTTTCGACTGTTGACGGGGAGTATGGTTTTCATGTCGATGCATCGCTTGACGAACTGCTGAACAGCGCCTATGACGATCTGAAAACCATTTTCGTGCCTTCCGACCAGCCTGCCCGGCTTCTCTCGGGCAGTCAACGGACTTCTGGTGCAAAAGACCTGGTTGTATGGCGGATCGCCGGGCTTGCAGCCGTTGCCGGGGCAATCGCTTTTGCTGGCTTTTTTCTGTCAGGACAGATGCCCCCTGCGGGCCGGTTTGCCGAAAGGATGAGCTTCAGGGTGCCGTTTCCTGAAAGAACCGGTTCTTCCCTGAGCGATGTTCCTGCGTCCCGTGCCTTACGTCCGGATTCCCTGCGAAGCGAGGGGAACGTGTCCGTGTTGCCGTCCCCCCCACCCTCGTCTGCCGTCGATTCGCTGGTTCTTCAGAAAAACCGGTTTACGGTCGTTGCCGGGACTTTCAGCACCCGTCCTGCGGCGGAAGGGGAGCGCCGGAAGCTTGCTGCAAAAGGCGGCAGCATGTACCTCTGGCCAGTATCTTCTCGAGGGAAAACCTATTACAGGATCGTGACCGGAAATTTCGCATCGCACAGGTCGGCTCGTGACAGTATGAAAGCCATGCCTTCCGGCCTTTCTCCCGATGCCTATATTCAGCAAGTACCGAAAACCGTTGTTTTGTATGGAGAATAACACCTGCATCCGCCTGCATCCCCAGTCAATGTGTCCCGCTTTCGGCGGGCTTCGCGTGCTGATGCGTATCGATGGCGCCCAGGTCTGCATGGTCGCTGATCAGGGTTGTCTGTACGGTCTCACCTTCGTTTCGCATTTCTATGCCGCCCGGAAATCAATCATTTCTCCGGAGCTCATGAATATCCAGATTGCCGGCGGAACGATGATAGACGATGTCCGAGCCACAGTAGAGCACATCGCTGCCGATCCGTCGGTCCGTTTCATACCGGTCGTAAGCACCTGTGTGGCTGAAACCGCCGGCATTGCTGAAGAGCTGCTGCCTTCCCGAATAGGCAATGCCGAAGTCCTGCTGGTGCGGCTTCCCGCCTTCGAGATCAGGACCCATCCTGAGGCCAAGGATGTGGCCGTTGCCTCCCTGATCCGGCGTTTCGGCGATTTTGAAGGACCGGGGACCGACAAATCGCTGCTTGTCCTTGGTGAGATCTTTCCCGTCGATGCCATGATGATCGGGAGCATTCTTCAGAAAATCGGCGTTCGGTCTGTCGTGACCATTCCGGGAGCCGATCTTGATGATTACAGGGCAGCCGGTAAGGCGCAGGCCTGTGCCGTCCTCCATCCCTTCTACGAACGTACAGCGTCGCTTCTCGAGTCGAAAGGCATGAGCATCGTCAGAGGAAATCCGATAGGTGCCAATGCTGCGGCGCAATGGATCGAGAGGATCGCAGAGGCTCTTGATCTTGATCCTGAGACGGTCAGGCAGGTTGCCGAGGAGGAAAGGCTGAAGGCACGGGAGGTTTTTGCACGCTTCGGAAACCTGAAAGGAAAGGTCATCGTGGCTGGCTATGAAGGCAATGAACTGCCCCTGGTCCGTCTGCTTCTCGAAGCGGGTCTCGATGTTCCCTACGCTTCGACCTCGGTAGCCAGAACATCGCTCTGCGAAGAGGATCACCAGCTCCTGTCGATGCTGGGCACGGAGATACGTTACCGGAAATACCTCGAAGAGGACGAGGAAGCCGTGCTGCGCCACAAGCCGGATCTGGTCATCGGAACGACGGCGCTCGACAGCTTTGCCAAGGAACTTGGCATTCCGGCCATCTACTATACGAACAACATCTCGTCGAGGCAGATCTTTTTCTCTTCCGGTGCAGCTACCGTGCTGGGTATGATTGCCGGCCTGCTTGAAAAAAAGGATGTGTACCGCAGGATGAAGGAGTATTTCGAAAACTGATGCAGCATGAAAAAGCCGGGTTCAACCCGGCTTTTTCATGCTGCCCTCCGCCCTGCAGCCAGTTACACTTCCATGATCTCCTTTTCTTTCTGGACGATCAGATCGTTGATCTGCTTCTCGAACCTGTGGAGCAGGTCGTCTGCCTCTTTCTTTCCGCGATTCTTTTCGTCTTCGCCGATCTGCTTGTCTTTTTCCAGTTTTTCGATGTCATGGATCAGGTCACGCCGCAGGTTTCTCAGCGAGACTTTCGAATCCTCACCGAATTTCTTGGTGAGCTTGACATACTCTTTGCGGCGTTCTTCGGTCAGCGGCGGGATGCTAACCCTGATGCTCTGGCCGTCCGCTGCGGGATTGAGGCCGAGATTGGCGTCGCGGATCGCCTTTTCAACATGTGACACCATGGATTTATCCCATACCTGGACAGACAGCGTATGGACGTCGAGCACGCCGACGTTGCCGACCTGCTTGAGCGGCATCTGCTGGCCGTAGGCGTCCACTTTCACGCGGTCAAGAAGCGTCGTGGTCGCCTTGCCGGTTCTGATCGAGGCGATTTCATGCTGGAACGCCTCGATGGTTTTTTTCATTTTCGGCTCGAATTTCTGGATAACGTCCCTGACATTCATAACGTTTTCGGATGGTTGGGTTCACAGTGACGGAACGGGGCTCGCTTTCGTTCAGCCGGCAGTCGTCTTCTGGGCGCCTGTCTTGGCAAAGCGCTTGTTGAAACGTTCCACACGGCCGGCGGTGTCGACGAGCACCTGCTTGCCGGTGTAGTAGGGGTGACAGTTGCTGCAGATGTCAACCTTGATCGTGTTCCTGGTTGAGCGTGTTTCGAAGGCGTTGCCGCAGTTGGCGCAGTTGACGGTAACTTTCGTATACTTCGGATGAATCTCTGATTTCATGACCTTTTGAAATTACGTTGTCAGATTGACAAATAAAGAATTGACCTGGAATAAAACAATTCAGCTTGAAATATACAAGAACTTCGTACGTGTTACAAGGATAAACACCGGCTGACAACGGATGGGCAGTTTTCAACCAGTTTCCGGCATCAGGGGCGTCGGGCCGAAGCGGGCGGCAGTACTCGAGGCTGCGGGGATCCGTTCTGTCGAGGATCTCTACAATTACTTCCCGAGGCGTTACCTCGATCGTCGGCAGATAAGGAAGATCGCGGATCTGTGTGAGGGTGAGGCCGCGACGGTAGCAGGAAACATTGTCGAAGCGGCGTTTCAGCGGGGAGCCCGCGGGAGAGCCCGCTTCAGGGTATTGCTGAGCGACGGTTCGGGGCTGCTTGAACTTACATGGTTTCAGGGCGTCCGTTACTTTTCGAAAAACATCCGAAAGGGCGACACGGTCGCTGTTCACGGGAAGGTCGCATTTTTCGGGAGCAGACCCGGGATGCAGCATCCGGAATACGATCGTCTGGAAAACCGTTCGGATTCGCCGGGTATGGACGGACCGGGCGACGACGAGCTTTTCATGACCGGAAGGATCATTCCCCTCTACCCCGCTACTGAAGCAATGAAGTCTGCCGGGCTTCATTCCAGGGCGCTCCGGATCATCATTGCGCATGCTCTTGAGGATTTTCCCCCCGACAGCAGTGAACATCTCTGCGCCGGGATGGTTGCGGAATACGGACTGATGCCGCTCCCGCATGCTTACAGGGAAATCCATGGTCCGACATCGGCGGAGAATCTCGATCGGGCAAGGTACCGTCTGAAATGGAATGAGCTTTTTTTAACGCAGCTTGGTTTCGCGATGCGGCGGCACCGTTATCAGGAAGAACTTGCGGCGGTGCGTTTCGATCATTCGGGAGTGAGGACGGCGAGCCTGCACGAGAAGCTTCCGTTCACCATGACTACGGCACAGAAGAACGCCGTCCGGGAAATCTACAGGGATCTCAGAAGCGGTCGTCCGATGCACAGGCTGCTTCAGGGCGATGTCGGTTCAGGCAAGACGCTGGTTGCCAGTTTTGCCATGACCCTTGCGGCGGACAACGGCCTGCAGGCGGCATTCATGGCTCCGACCGAGATTCTTGCCTTTCAGCACTATCTCGGCATGCGGACCCTGATGCAGCCGCTCGGCCTGCGTGTCGAGGTGCTGACGGGAAAGCAGGAACGCAAGTCGCGTCAGGATATTCTTGATGGGCTTGCAGGAGGGGAGGTCGACGTGCTGGTCGGTACCCATGCGATCATCGAGGAGAATGTGAGCTTCAGGAGGCTCGGACTTGTCATTGTCGATGAACAGCACCGGTTCGGTGTTTTTCAGAGGAAAGCCCTCCGGGACAAGGCCTTGAGCCCGCATGTACTGCTCATGACGGCCACTCCGATTCCGAGAACCCTGACCATGGGCATTTACGGGGATCTTGACGTGACGGTTATCGACGAGCTTCCCGAAGGGAGAACTCCCGTCGTGACCCGCCTGTGCAATGAAAAGGCACTTTCCGGAGTCTACCGCCATGTCAGGCAAGAGGTGAGCAGGGGAAGGCAGGTCTACATTGTCTATCCCCTTATCGAGGAATCGGAGAAGATGGACCTGAAGGCAGCGACCGGGAGTTTCGCAGCGTTGCGGTCGGAGGTATTTCCCGATCTGAGCCTCGGGCTGATCCACGGTCATCTTTCCCCTGCCGAGAAAGAGTCGGTGATGAAGCGGTTCAGGAGCGGAGAGATCGACGTGCTGGTCGGCACGACGGTCATCGAAGTTGGCGTCGATGTGCCGAATGCGACGGTCATGGTTATCGAGCATGCCGAGCGATTCGGTATTTCCCAGCTTCATCAGCTCAGGGGAAGGGTAGGTCGGGGGAATCACCGTTCAATCTGTTTTCTTGTATATTCAAGGCTTACGCCGGAAGCGAATGAACGGTTGCGTGCGCTTGCATCAACAACTGACGGTTTCAGGCTATCGGAGACAGATCTGAAGCTGAGGGGTGCAGGAAACCTTCTCGGAAAGGAGCAGTCCGGGATGGCGACGGGATTGAGAATCGCCGACCTGCTTACTGACCACGACATCATGCTCTCGGCCCGGAAGGCGGCTGTCGATCTTGTCGAACAGGACGGCAGTCTCGAACACCCGGTTCATGCCGGGATCAGGAAGCATCTGGAGCGATTGTACGGGGATCGGGGTTTTCTGGCCGATATCGGGTAACCAACGTTGAGAGGCTTTGAAAGGAATGCACAGGAACAAGAGGGAAGAGGTGTGCAGGGGCATCGTTGTCCAGTCTGCCGGAGCATCGTATATCGTTGAATCCTCAGACGCTTCGCTGTCGAGGTGCAGAACCATTCCGGCCACACGGTCGGACAACGAGGGGGCCACTCTCGTGGCTGTCGGGGACCGGGTCGAGTTCAGACCGAAACCTTCCGAAACGGACATGCCCGAGGGAGTCATAACCCGGGTTTTCCGGAGGAGCAGCGCGCTGCTTCGCAAGAGGGACGTCAGGCGCAACAGGAGCAAGGAGAGGGACCAGGTGATCGCAAGCAACATCGACCAGCTGGTTGTCGTTTCATCAGCCGATGATCCCCCGCTCAACCGAAGGCTTATCGACCGGTATCTTGCATTTGCCGAATCGGAACATCTGCCGGTGCTCGTCGTCATCAACAAGATGGATCTTGCCGAGGAAGACCCTGTTCGCGAGCTGCTGCTGCCCTATCACCGCCTCGGGTACCGGATCTGCTATGTCAGCTCCTTCACGGACGAGGGGATTGAAGAGTTCAGGACTGAACTGAAGGAAAAGGTTTCGGCGTTCAGCGGACATTCCGGAGTCGGAAAATCGACCCTGATCAACAGACTGACGGGAAACGGAACACTCAAAACCGCCGAAACGAGCACGAAGACCCGTAAAGGGGTTCATACGACAAGCAGTGCGATCATGCTGTCTCTTCCTGCAGGCGGTTATGTGATCGATACGCCGGGGTTACGCGAGTTCAACCTTTCCGGCATCACGAGGGAAAACCTGCGGTTTTATTTCAGGGAGTTCCTCCGTATCATGCCGGAATGCAACTTCTCATCCTGCACGCATACCGTGGAGCCGGGATGTGCGGTTGTCAGGGCGGCGGAAACGGGAGTCATAGACTACGAACGATATATGAGCTATCTTGTCCTGTTCGGTTCGCTCGAGCCGGAATCGTAATTATCACGACAGCTCCGCTCCGGCCTGCTGTTTCATTTCATCACCTGCAAGCAGATACCGTATATGATCGTTACCATCAATCCGGCAAACGGCGAAAAACTTGCCGAATATGCCGTCATGCAGCCCTCCGAAATCGGGGAAGTTCTGCGTCTGACTGAATCCGACTTTCTGAAGTGGAGGCATGTAAGCGCCTTTGATCGTCGCGCTCTCATGAAAAATGCCGCAGCCCTCCTGCAGGATCGTGAAAAGGAGTTTGCCCGTCTCATTTCACTTGAGATGGGCAAACCGTTCGGCCAGTCGGCAGGGGAGATCGGCAAGTGCGCCTGGGTATGCGACTATTTTGCCGATCATGCCGAGGAGTATCTGCTTCCGGAAGCGTGTTCACTCGATGGCGCAAGGGCTCTGGTGACGTTCGAGCCGCTTGGCGTTGTTCTTGGCGTGATGCCCTGGAATTTTCCTTTCTGGCAGGTGATCCGCTTTGCCGTTCCGGCAATGATGGCAGGCAACGGCATTGTCGTCAAGCATGCTCCGAATGTGACCGGATGTTCCATTGCCATCGAACAGCTTTTTCGGGATGCTGGATTTCCCGGGAATCTCTATCGAGCTGTTCATGTCGATATCGGGGATGTGGACCGGCTGACGGGCCTCATGATCGAACACCCGGCTGTCAGGGCGGTATCGATAACCGGTAGCACGGGTGCAGGCAGGGCAGTAGCAGCGAGGGCGGGCCGTGCGCTGAAGCGGAGCGTTCTCGAACTCGGGGGATGCGACCCGTATATCGTGCTCGACGATGCTGACATCCGGCAGGCCGTCGACGTCTGCGTCGCAGGCAGGCTGCTCAACAGCGGCCAGAGCTGTATTTCAGCGAAACGCTTCATCGTCCAGTCTCCCGTCAGGGAAGTGTTTATCCGGATGATCGTGGAGCGGATGCGTGCGACCGTCATGGGAGACCCTTTCAGGGAAGGAGTCGAGGTTGGGCCCATCGCTCGTGCCGATCTTCGCGAGCTTGTTCATTCGCAGGTCATGCGCAGCGTTGCAGCAGGAGCGAAGCTGCTGTGCGGCGGGGTTATTCCTGAAGGACCCGGCACATACTATCCGCCGACGGTTCTGGAAGAGGTCCGCAAAGGCATGCCTGCTTACGAGGAGGAGATTTTCGGTCCGGTAGCCTCGATCATCGTGGTCGGGGACGACGATGAGGCTGTCCGCATTGCCAACGACAGTGATTACGGCCTCGGTTCTGCGGTTTTTTCCTCCAGTGAAGAAAGGGCGCTTGCCATAGCACGCAGGCTTGAAACGGGGAACTGCTTTATCAATGCCATGGTCAAGTCTGATCCGCGCCTTCCTTTCGGTGGAGTGAAGCAGTCCGGGTACGGACGGGAACTCTCCCGTTACGGCATCCGCGAGTTCGTCAATGTGAAGAGCCTCTATCTCGGGTAGCAGCTCATCAGTCTGCCGGGTCACAGGGTGACGGCCAGATCGGAAAGATAGGTCTTGATGGATTTGTGCTTGTCGAGGCCGAGTTTCTTGTGCATGCGGTAGCGGATGCTTTCCATGCCTCGTGTCGAGATGCCGATCGACCGGGCTATTTCCTTGGTATCGTAGTTCAGCTTGACCAGCAGGCTGACCCTGAGTTCCCGCTGGTTGAGGTTCGGATGCTTTTTCTGCAGCTTCGAGAGGAATTCCGAGTCTGCCCTGGTGAGTTCGGTGTTGAGGCGTTTCTCCGTCAGTTCGGTTTCAATCATGTTCTGGCACTGGTCGAGCATTTTCTGCTTGACTGCATGGTCCATCTCGACTCCTATGATCTGGTCGCACAGCGTGCGCAGGGCAGAGGTTTTTTCGGCGACTGCCGTGGAGATTCTTGTCAACTCCATATCCTGGGCAGCTATTCTCGATTTGAGCGCGGATTTTTCCTGTTCGAACTGCTGGGCTTCTTTCCTGTTGAGCTCCATCTGTGCATTCAGCATGATGATTTTCTGCGTCAGCTGATGCTCATGGTTGTTCCTGATCTTGTCCAGTTCTTTTTGATGTTCGTATTCCCGTGCCTTGAGATCCTGTTGCATATGCGTGACGGCCTTGAAGAACGGATGGAAGCTGTTCTCCGGCGGGGGAAGAAAGATCTGCTGGTCAAGCATGTTGAACCAGGAAAGTCGTGCGATGGCCGCAAGAAATTCCTTTTTCATCAGGGCGTACTGGCTGTTTTCGGTGTTTTCCGTTGCCGGCGTGACGGGAATGCCTGCCCTGAAATCCAGGGTTTGCCGTATCGCGTTTTCGAAACTGTCTGTCAGGATGACCGTAATGTCGTTCGGTGCGACCGCAGCAAATGTTTCGATGATGACATGGCAGGAGGGTGCGATATTGCAGAAAACGATGAGAGAGAATTTCGGCCCCCACCGGTACAGAAGATCCGTGATGCAATGTTTGTAGGTGTAGGATACATCCTTGACATTCGACAGATCCCAGATCAGATGAATCGGCTTGTCGGCAAGGCCTTCTTCCAGAAGAACGGTCCTGAACAGGTCGTTGTCCATGAAATCGAGCGTGACGGGGTGTTTCGCCTCGATGCAGGCAAGCAGAATATCCTTGCTGATGATCTTCAGGTGTTTGATATAGTCTGCTTCAGTGTGCGCATTGGACCAGTGCGGTTTTTCGAGTACGCTAAGGTTGAAACCCTGAGGCGTTTTCATGGGTACGGATCTGACGTTGTTTCGCAAGTACTACACTACATGTGAAGTGTTTTCGGGTGTAATATGAAAATTATTTGAAATAAAAACTAAAAAATCATGTTGTTTTTTGTAATATTTTCAGGAGAAATCAAGAACTTCACGCCAGTGAAGTACTGCGGGTGTGTGAGGGACACCCGCATGATGCAGGCGGTGTCATTCGGCATCGCCTGTTTTTTTATTGTCCGTTTTTTCGCGCAGGTTCTTTTCAGGGGAAGCTTGCGCTCCCGAAGTTCCGGACAGAGAGTCCCTGAAGTCATCAATGCCGAAGGGTGTCGGTTGCACTGAGATGCCGGAAGGGTGACGAGATTCCTCTCCTGTCGCTGTGAAGGCGGAGGAGCGCGGAGCGTGAGGCACAAGCATGTCCGGATCAACAGGCGGACCGGGCCGGCTTCACTGTACGAGTAATTCGCTGGCCAGATCGGTCAGGTAGGTCTTGATGGACTTGTGTTTGTCGAGGCCGAGCTTTTTGTGCATGCGGTAACGCACGCTTTCTATTCCTCTGGTTGAGAGTCCGATTGCCCTTGAAATTTCCTGTGTGTCATAGTCAAGCTTGACCAGGAGACTGATTCTCAGCTCGCGCTGGTTGAGATTCGGGTGCTTTTTCTGGAGTTTTGACAGGAATGCGGAGTCAGCGGTTGTCAGCTCGGTTTTCAGCCGTTTTTCCTTTTTTTCTGTTTCAATCAGGTTCCGGCACAGCTCTGTCATTTGCCTTTTCAGCGGAGCCTCGATAGGAACCTCCTGGATTTTGCTGCAGAGGAAGTGCAGTACTTCAGTTTTTTCAGAGATCGCAGTGGATATTCTGGTCAGTTCAGTTTCCTGGGCTGCAATTCTCGACAGGAGGGAAGATTTTTCCTGTTCAAACTGCTGTGAGGTTTTCTTGTTCAGCTCGATCTGTGCGTTGAGCTTGATGATTTTCTGGGTGATACGGTTCTCGAAATCCCGCGTGAGTTGCTGCATTTGCCTGTCATGATCCATCTCCCGTGCTTTCAGATCGCCCTGCAGGTGTTTGATCGCTTTGAAAAAAGGGTACATGCTGTCGTCGGCAGGGGGGGTGTAGATATGCTGGTCAAGCATGTTCAGCCAGGTCATTCTTGCGATTGCTGAGAGAAACTCGTTTTTCAGGAAGAGGTTCCATGCACTTTTTTCATCAACCTCGGTCTGTCCTGACTCGTTCTGCCGGCCGGCTTTGTAGTTCATGACGGCACGCACGGCGTCCTCGTAGGTATCGACAAGACTGCAGGCCATGCTCTGGGGTGCAAGTGATATGAACGACTCCACCAGAGTTCGTATCTCCTGACGGATGCTGAACATGACCAGCTGCTTGAAATTGGGTCCCCAGTTATAGATGAAGTTGGTGAAGTCCTTCTTGTAATTGAACTCGACGCCGGTGACATGGGTAAGATCGACAATCATGTAGAGCGGCTTGCGGGTGAAGTCCAGCTCCTTGAGAAGACCCATGAAAACCTCCGAACTGATGTAATCGAGAGTTATGTCATGAGGGGTGATATGTTCGGTCAGGATAATATCGGTTCCGATCAGGGAGAACTTCGTTGAATAGTCGTTATTAGGATGCGCAATGTTCCAGTGTTTTTTTTCCGTAACCGGAAGATTGCTGACAGGGCAGATTTTCATGGCATTCCGGGTTTGATCGTGTCGGAGTGGTTTGACGGCATGACGAAATATATGAAGTATTTTGACAAATTTTTTGAAAAACCGTGTCAGGACCCCTGCACTTATACTGAGCAGGTGTCGTATTTTACCGGTTACAAACACTAACTGCGACCATTCATTCTTCAGTGGATGAACGGCGAACGATCTCGATTTCAGGCGCGTGAGATGATAAGGGTACTCTTTGTCTGCTATGAAAACATCTGCCGTTCACCCATGGCGGAAGGCATCTTCAGCGACCTGGTTGCCCGAAACGGCCTGGCTCACTGTTTTGATGTGGCCTCGGCCGGTACGGTAGGCTATCAGCAGGGATGCCTTCCAGACCCTCGGGCGGTCGCCGTTTCCTGTCTGCACGGCATCGATATCGCATCGATGCGGGCCAGATGCATCCGTGAGCTTGATCTCGATGCGTTCGACTGGATCTTTACCATGGACAACTGTACTTATCACGATGTGATGGAGCATCTTGGCCCGCTGGCAAGGGCGCGCGTGCATCTGATGAGAGATTTTTCCGGATTGAACGAAACAGAACGGGAGATTCAGGACCCTTATTACGGGAGTGAAAAGGAGTTCGAACGGGTGATGAGAGAGCTGCAGGAAGCTTCGGAATCCATCCTTGAGTTCATGAGAACCGAATACTGCTTTTTTCTTGTTCCCGTATCCTGATGCCGTGTTTTTCCCCTTTTTGCAATTCCGCGCATGTGTACTGATCAGTACTATACCTTTATTTTCAATCCGGCCGCCGACAAAGGCAGGGCGGCATCGAGGGCTGAATGGCTCAGCCGCTCCTTGTCCGGCGCAAGCAATGCCTCGCTTGAAACAACAAGCTATCCCGGACATGCCGGTGAAATCGCAAGGAGGGCTTCCTGCGGATCTTCGACACTCATTGCCTGTGGAGGGGACGGGACAGTCAACGAAGTGGTCAATGCCATCATAGGATTGCCGGTCAGAATCGGTGTCCTGCCCATAGGTTCCGCCAATGATTTCCTGAAAACACTGTACGACGGCAGAAAGATACGGAAACTCGACCTCAGGGGGTTTTTCCGGGCACAGAGCAGAAAAGTCGATCTCGGCAGGATCGATTTCGGAAACGGGACGCAGCGCTACTTCGTCAACTCCCTCGGTATCGGTTTTACCGGGCGGATTGCAAGAACCGTGAAGCTTGCCTCCTGGCTCAGGGGGGAGCTTGCATACGCACATGCCCTGTTCTCTGTCCTTTTAGGTTATACGCCGCTAAAAATGCATATTAAAATTACTGTTCCGGGAGGTATGGTCGAACTGGATGAACCGGTTTTCGCTTTTTCGATTGCGAACGGAAGGATAGAAGGCGGCAAATTCCGGATCGCTCCCGATGCCGACCCCTGCGATGGACTGCTGGATGTATGCATTCTCAAGGCGATACCGAAATGGATTTTCTTGGGCTATGTTTTCAAATACCTCAAAGGCTCCCAGATCGACGACAGGAGGGTTATTTACTGCAAGGCTTCTGCTGTAGACGTCACGATCTCCGGGAAGGACGTCATGCATATGGATGGTGAGGTCATCGAGGGCGTAACGGGCAAGCTCAGCATCACGGTAGCCTCATGCGCGGTCGATATGCTTTGTGAGTCATAATTTTCTGCTGACGCCATGCAGGTCATCATTTTTGAAGACGAAAAAACATTGCGGTTCAAGCCGCTGGTGAACCTGAAGCCGGTTTTCGGTCTCTATACCGGCTGTTTTTCCCTGCAGCAAAAATTCGAGCATGCAGCCGCCGGAAACGTTGCGCTCAGCTATCATCTTCGAAATTACCTCGCACCATGGTTCATTGAACAGCATCCGGGTATCACGGTCAATACGATTGTCGAGGATGACCTGCTGCTGGTCAACGGGCGCCTCCTGTGCGACAGGGCGGTCATCGATGTCATCCTTGAAAAAGCTGTAGAGCCAGGACAGGCAATGATACAGAACGGCAGCCTTCTTTTCTGCCGAACAAGTCCGGAATCGATTGTCCGCAATGCCGGCATGTTTCCTGATCTGATCGACGGAAACAAGCTTGCCGGATCTGTTCTTGCCAGGGAAACCTCAGGATTCCGGCTTCTTGAAAACATCTGGGATGTGATTGCCCTGCATCCTTACGAACTGCGGCGTGACGCAGCCAGCCTTGAACTCGGCAGGCACGAAGGGGTGATTCATTCCTCTGCCGTTCTGGTCAATCCATCGAACATCGTGATCGGCAAAGGGGCAGTCGTCAAGGCCGGAGCCGTGCTCGACGCCTCAGACGGATTCATCCATGTTGGTGCGGACGCTGTGGTCGAGCCCCTTGCAGTGCTCATGCAGCAGGTCTATCTTGCATCGGGAGTTCGTGTGAAGGCCGGCGCCAAAATATACAGCAATGTGGTCATCGGAAGGTTTTCGAAGGTGGGAGGAGAGATCGAGGACTCGGTCATCGAGCCTTATGCCAACAAGCAGCATGACGGTTATCTCGGTCATTCCTACATTTCAAGCTGGTGCAACCTTGGCGCCGGCACCAATACGTCCGATTTGAAGAACAACTACAGCAAAGTCAGGCTGGTGATCGACGGTCAGCAGCTGCAGACCGATCTTCAGTTCATGGGGCTCCTGATGGCTGATCATGCAAAATGTTCGATCAACTCCATGTTCAGCACCGGTACGGTCGTCGGAACCGCCGCAAATATTTTCGGCAGCGGCATGCCGCCAAAATACGTTCCTTCGTTTTCATGGGGAAACGGTCTGTCAGGTTTTGAGCTTTATCAGATCGAAAAGGCCGTAGATACGGCAAGGAAAGTAATGGAAAGACGTCAGATCGACATGAGCATCGCCTATGACCGGATGTTCCGCCTTGTGGCACAGCTTGAGACGGCCAGAAAAGTATTTGTGTAATTACAACCACCCTTCACGCTGCATGATTCTCGTTATCGATAACTACGATTCCTTTACGTATAACCTTGTCCAGTACATCGGCGAGCTCGGTGCCGCTGTTGAGGTTCACCGCAATGACGCACTCACCGTCGCAGAGGTCCTTGACCGTTCTCCAAAGAAAATCGTGATCTCTCCCGGCCCCGGAACACCTCAAGATGCAGGTATTTCCGTGCCGCTAATCCGTGCAGTTCAGGCAATAATACCCCTTCTCGGGGTTTGTCTCGGCCATCAGGCCATCGGTGAAGCGCTCGGCGGGACAGTGAAGAGAGCCGAACAGATCATGCATGGCAAAACCTCACTCATCTACCACGATGATCACGGGATATTCCGCGGAATCGAAAACCCTTTTCTTGCAACCAGGTACCATTCCCTGATCGTCGAACGCGAAACCCTTCCTCCAATGCTGAAGATCAGGGCCTGGACAGAGGATGGGGTCATCATGGGCATGGATTCGGAGGAGCTCGGTCTGTACGGGGTCCAGTTTCATCCTGAATCCATCATGACCCACGAGGGAAAGAAACTCATAAAAAACTTTCTTGATCTTTGAGCAGCCATGAAAGATGAGAAAAAAAGGGGGATTGAAAGCAGCGGCAAGGAGCAGGCAAGCGTACCTGTTCCGAGTGCTGCCGCCCTGCGCGAAAGCGAGTTTATGGTCGATGGCTGGAGAGTCTTCAAGATCATGGCTGAGTTCGTCAACGGTTTTGAAACGATGTCCCATATCGGTCCTGCTGTCTCTGTATTCGGTTCGACAAGGGTCAGGGAAGGAGACAGCGAATACAGCCTTGCTGAACAGATGGGCCGTTTGCTCTCAGAAGCCGGTTTTGCGGTCATTACAGGTGGTGGACCGGGAGTCATGGAGGCTGCCAACAGGGGAGCGCAGCTTGCCGGGGGAGGCTCGGTCGGATTCAACATCAAGTTGCCAAACCAGCAGGAACCCAACCGTTTTATCGATCACGACAAGCTGGTTACCTTCCAGTATTTCTTTGTCCGAAAGGTCATGTTCCTCAAATACTCCCAGGCGTTTGTTGTCCTGCCTGGCGGATTCGGAACGCTTGACGAGTTTTCAGAAGCTGTAAACCTCATTCAAACCCAGAAAAGCCAGAGATTCCCTGTCATCCTGATGGGCAGCGGATTCTGGGGCGATATCTATCGATGGATCAGGAACAGTATGCTTGGGGAGCATGGCTTTATCAATGCCTGTGATCTCGATTTCATTTATCTTGAAGACAATCCTGAAAAGGTGATCGCCATCATCCAAGGCTTCTATCCCGAAGGATATGCCCTGAATTTTTAACTATGGCGTGATGTTTTTACCTTTGCTTTCTATCCAGTCGATCAGGAGCCGACGGTTGGACGCACTCAGTGTTCCATCGGGATAGCCGGGGATGCATGCGTGACGCGCCTGACTCTTTTCAAGCAGGAAGTCCCGGATTCGGGAGAGGGAGCCTTTCATGCAGTTTCCCGATGTTTTTTCAGGAACCGATACATTGAGGGCATTCCTTCCTCTTTCTATCTGATAGACGACAAACCATGAGAGCGGCGCGATAAATGCGCTTCTATGCCAGCGGGTCTCGTTGGAATGACAGTCGTAACAGTTCTTTTTCAGGACGCTTTTCACCTGATCGGGTGCCGGCAACCGTTCAGGTGCGGGGGGGTTGATACGGTTCATCGGCACCAGCTGGGCAAGAATCAGAAGGATGATGATCCAGGCTGTGGAGTTGTTGATTCTGGACGTCATCTCTTGAATTGACTGGTTGCGCATGCCTGCTCGGGAATCGGAATCACCCTTTGCAGGAGCGGGGGGAACAGTTCCTCATCCATTCAGGAAAAAAGTACGCAAATCGGCAGAAGGAACCGAATGCCGCAGCTGCGTTTCAGCCGAGTGCCTGGAGTGTTTCCTTGTCACCTATTTTCAGAACATTTTCAAGTTTCATCGATCGTGATCTTTCCCTGTGAAAAAGCCGTCTGGTATTATCTGCCTCAGATAAGAGCCGACCTTGCAAAAGAACTTGTGAAATCGGGCATGACCCAGTCCGAAGCCGCAAAAAAACTCGGCGTCACTCCGGCCGCAGTTTCACAGTATCTGCATAAAAAAAGAGGCCTTCAGCCGGCCAAGAGCCAGAAATATCGTCAGGAAATCAAAGCCGCTGCCAAAAAAATCCGTGAAGGGACTTCAAAAAATGAATTGTCCGGCATGGTTTGCAACTGCTGCCATCTTCTTCAACAGGATTCGGGAGATCCGGAATGCGGCTGATGCTGCGTCAGCTTTCCCTTTCGCCAGCAGTATGTTTCTGCATTCCGGACATGCCTTCTCTCAGGACTGCAGCTGACTTTGGCAGTGGATGGAACCCATGACGAAGCGATTGAAAACAATCCGAAAAGCGTTTCCTGCAGTTCAGGCCGCAGCAGTGGCTATGCTCCTTGCCTTTTGGGGGGCGACAGCTTCCGCGGAGTTGCTGCTTCAGAGTCCGGGCACTCGGCCTGTTCAGGTCAGGCTTTTGGCGGCGGGAAGATTGCCGGACGGTTCTGTGCTTGTCGGCATAAGATTCCGGATGGACAATGGATGGCATATCTACTGGAAAAATCCCGGCGACGCCGGCATGCCGGTTACCGTCAACTGGACATTGCCCGAAGGATGGTCTGCAGGGCCGTTGCTGTATCCGGTTCCTGTCCGCTTCACATCCCAGGGGCTGACCGGGTACGGTTACCGGGATGAGGTTATCCTTTTCTCAAGAATCCTGACCGACCCCCGGCGTCCTCCGGCCCCCGATGCGGTGGTAGGCGCAGAGGTTTCATGGCTTGCCTGCGGGGAGAGCTGTCAGCCGGGCTCGGCTGTACTTGAACTTCGGTACGGGCAGTTGCTGAAGCCATCCGATCGGGACGTGCCACGTTTTCTGGAGAGAGTTCCAAAGCCCTTCGATCAGGGGACTTTGCGCATCGTCCATGTTTCACGACAGAGAACGGAAGCCGGCAATGTCGTCGTGTTCCGTTTCAGTGCGCCTCTTTCCGGCCGGGTACTGGATTTTTTCCCTGATCCGCATCCGCCCGGTGTCAGGGCCGGTGAAGTAACCGTCAGGGGATCGTCCCTTTTCATTCCGTTCAGCGGACCTCCGCCTTTGAGCATCGGCGGTGTGCTGGCGACAAGAGAGGGGGGATTTTCACTTTCCCGCAGCATACCATCCCGCGCCGGTCCGGACATGCTCATTTTCCCGGAAATGCTGGAGCTGCTGGTAATGCTTGCCTTAGCCTTTGCAGGGGGGATGATGCTGAATGTCATGCCCTGCGTGCTGCCCGTGCTTGGACTGAAAGTATTCGGTCTTATCGGCCATCATGGCGAAGACCGCGGGCAAGGCAAGCGACTGAGCCTTGTTTTTGCAGCAGGGGTTGTCGTTTCATTCTGGGTGCTTGCCGGGTCGGTCTTCGCTCTGAAAAGCATGGGAGAACAGGTCGGCTGGGGATTCCAGTTTCAGTCGCCATGGTTTGTGGCCGTCATGGTTCTTGTTGTCTTTGCGTTTGCCCTGAACCTTTTCGGAGTCTACGAGTTCAGCGCTCCGGTTATCAGGGGGCCCCTCGGCGCCATCGCATCTCACCATGACAGCGCAGGAGCCTTCGTCAGCGGGGTTCTGGCCACGACGCTTGCCACTCCCTGTACGGCACCGTTTCTCGGTTCGGCTCTCGGGTTTGCGTTCAGCCAGCCTGCAGGCATGATTTTTGTCTTTTTTACGGTTATCGCCACAGGCATGGCTCTGCCTTACGTCATGCTTGCCTGGCATCCGTCCTGGCTGAAGCTGCTGCCGAAACCGGGGGAGTGGATGCACCGGTTCAAGCAGGTAATGGGTTTTGTTCTGCTTTCGGTCGTGGTCTGGCTCTGCGCGATTCTTGCACGCCGATCGGGGGCCGACGTCCTGGTCAGCCTCCTCATCCTGCTCCTGTTTCTTTCCCTGCTTCTCTGGATAGCAGGTATTGCTGCGGGATGCGGAGCGTCATGGAAACGAAGGGTGCTGGTCTGGCTTGCCCTCCTTCTTTCGCTCGTGGCGGCGTTTTCGGTGCTTCTCGGGGGAGCCTTTTCAAGGAAGGCGGCAGCTCCGTCTGTACGGGCTTCAGATACCGGGTCATCGGGGATACCCTGGATCATCTATACCCCGGATGTCTACGAAGCGGCTCTTGCTTCGGGCAAAACCGTGTTTCTCGAGGTCACGGCTGACTGGTGCCTCACCTGCAAGGTGCTTGAGGCAACTGTCCTGAACCAGGAGCTGATTGTTCGGAAACTGATGGATGACGGCATCGTTGCCCTGAAAGCCGACTGGACCACCCGTGACGATGCAGTTGGGCGGCTGCTGAACCGTTTTGGCCGTTCAGGCGTACCTCTCCTCGTGATCATTCCCGGCGGGAACCCCGACCGGGCCATTGTTCTTCCGGAGATCGTCACGGTTGCCATGCTTGCATCCGCGCTTGACAGGGCACGCATTTCAGGAAAATGACCTGCCGGACGTTCCTTACAGTTCAACAACGAGATGCGCCTCCGTTGAATACCCCTGAAGCACTGTCTTGAGGTTGTCGATCAGGCCCGGACCGTACTTGTTGAGGTAATAGAAAATGTTGACGACCCTTTCCTGGGGTTTGCCTTCCGGAAACAGGTGTACTTCAGCCTTGGAGAGCTGCTGCAGCAGCTCTTCGTGTTTTTTTCTTCCCGCCCGGTATGTCTTCTCCCTTACGCCTTCAATGATTTTCATGATCTGGCCCGTCGACGAGGCAAGAAAAGGCTGCAGCGTCGGATCTATTTTGCCAAGGGCAGGCTCGATCGACGAAAGGGCCTGCATCACTCCCGATTCGGCATGTTCAAACAGTCTGTCGATATCACGGTTTTCAGCTCCTCTGACCATGGCATTCCGAAGTTCCTGAAGGTTACGGAATGCCGTATCGTACACCTGTTTTCTTGACTGATTCAGCCTGCCGGACACAGCAAGCACCTTGTCCATGGTTCTGCTGATTTTCGGCTCGACAAGGGTGAAACTGCCTCTGGGAATGATGAAGGGCATCTCGATGCCGAAATGTTCGTAGCTTTTCCGGTACTGGGCGAGGTAGCTGATTTCTCCCGGACCGGCAACATAGGCAAACGTCGGCAGGACAGAATCCTGAACCAGAGGTCTCAGTACGACGTTCGGGCTGAACTTTTCGGGATGATCCTGGCAGATCTCCAGTACCTGGTGGCGTGAATACGGTTGCCTGTCGGGCGCGAAAAGGAAGGTGTCCTCGCCGGCCTGCTCGATTTTCCGCCGTTGTCCCTGATGGTCAAGGTAGAAGAGGTTGACCGCTCTCGGTTTGGCCTGGGCGGTATAGCCAATGGATTCAAGGATAGAGCTCTGGCTGATCACCTCATGGGACGACGCCGGGCATGTGGCCAGTTCCCTGCAGAAAATGTCGCCGGCCAGTCTCTTGAATTCCATATCGTGGGTGGAGATGAGTATCAGCGGGTGCTCCCTGAAGAGCTGCATCATGGTTTTTGCGAACGCTGTTTCAAACGTGCTGTCCGGTTCATAGCAGGATTCGAGCAGTGTCGCCACCTCGTGTTTGAAGTCGGACTCGGAAAGATGGTCGAGAAAGTGCCGGAGGGTCCCGGTTATTGCCTGTCCGAGCACCGTTGGTCCGACCATCTGGTCATGCAGACGGCTCGGGGCCTCTGCCGTGATCTGCAGGAGGCTGTTGCCATGAAAGAGCGAGCAGGAAGAGGCTTCCTGAAAATCGTGATCTTCGCTTTCGAGCCAGAACATGGGTACAAAATCATATTCGGGGAACAGTGCTTTCTGTTTTTCAGCAACGACAATAGCTGTCAGCGCCTTGTAGACCGTGTAGATCGGGCCGGTAAACAGGCCGGTCTGCTGGCCGGTCACGACCGCCATGCAACGGGGCGACCTCAGTTTTTCAATTTCCTGAAGATGGCGGTCTGTACACCCGAACATCCGGTTCTGACGGGTCAGCAGCGCAACGAGCTCGTCGCGTCGGAAGCGTCTTGCGGAAAGGGTCCCCAGATGCCGGTAGTAATCGACTTCCTTGCGGTAGTCGAGGTGAAAGCATTCGGCTACAAGCCTGGCTCTGGCATCTTCTTCCGAGGTGTAATCACGGAACAGTTTGGGAAATCCTTTTTTCGGAGCCAGTATGCTGCTGTAGTCGATAAGAAAAGTATTCACTTGAGGGTTACTTTTTGAGCTTCCATGTTTCAAGATCGGCAAGGAACCTGTGATTGGTCAGATCGCAGGAAAGGGGAGTAACCGTGACATAGTTTTCCCGAACGGCGTACTCGTCCCTGCTGATGTCGCTGTCCAGAAGCTGCAGGGTGCCGCTCAGCCAGTAATAGGGATTTCCGTAAACGTCATGCCGTTCGATGGCATCCTCTTCCCAGCGCGACCGGCCCTGATGCGTGACGAGAACGCCTTTGATCTCCGATTCAGGAACATTGGGAATATTGACAGAGAGAATCGTGTCGGGAGGCATGCCGCGGCTGATTACCAGCCGTGCGAGCTTCCTTGCGAATTTTCCGGCATAGGTGAAATCAGCATTCTCATAGGTGGTCAGGGAAAACGCCAGCGAAGGGATATTCTGGATCGCCCCCTCGAGAGCTGCGGCTACGGTTCCTGAATACAGGGTGTTTGTTGCCGTGTTGCTTCCGTAGTTGATCCCGGAGACAATAAGGTCGGGCTTCGTCTCAAGAATGTGGCTGAGCGACACCTTGATGCAGTCAACCGGCGTGCCGGACACCGTGTGGCCGAAAAAACGGTTGTTTCTGAAATAGGATTTTATCCGGAGAGGCATGCCGAGCGTCATTGCATGGCTCATGCCGCTGTGCGGCTCGGAAGGAGCGACGACCGTCACGTTCCCGATGTGTTTCATCGAGTGGGCAAGGACATGCAGCCCTTCGCCCTCTATGCCGTCGTCGTTGCAGACAAGAATGTGAGGTTTGTTACGGGATTTCACGTCGCTTGGTCGGGAAGAAGAGTTCTGCATGGCTTTTCTTATGCCCGCATGAAGATAACGTTTCAGAAATCATAGCCAAGGCTGAAATACAGTACGGTTTCGGTAAAATTCACGTCTGATACTTCATCATTGGCATCATCATCGAAAGGAAATGCTTTCGCTACGGTGATTGTAGCAGGGCCGACCGGTGTTTCCCAGATGAGTCCCGCTCCGATTCCGTGGTTCAGCTTTTCCGTCGAGATCTGGTCCCTGAGTTCCCAGACGTTTCCGACATTGTACGACAGCTGGAAGGAAACCGGAAAAATCAGGTCGAACGGTGACTTGTACCTCAGCTGAGCGCCTGCCACGGCGAGGTTGTTGCCGATGAGGTCGTTCTCTTTCAGTCCGACAAAGCGATAGCTGTAACTGTTTCCGGTGCCGCCGAGAAAGAATTTTTCAGTGAGCGGCATATAGGAGTTGCTCAGGCCCAACAGTGCAGATAACTGGGCGGTCACTCTTTCTCCTAACCTGATGTTCTCCTCGTGCGATGCGATAACCTGCCAGAAGAAGTTGTCGTTGTTGAAGAATTTCGGTGTGAACGTGTACCTGAAGTTGATGAACCTGCCTTCGGTAGGCAGATACGAGCTGTTCCGGCTGTCGAGGGTGAACTGGGTGCCGAACGATGCCATGTTCATATTTCCCGTTGTCAGGGAGGATACACTCCTGTCCTGCGGATATGACAGGGCGTTCTGCAGGGTCATGTCGACGACAAGCTGACCGTTTTTCTGGATTCTTGTACCGAAAGCGGTCGTGAATCCGTAACGCTGAATGCCGTAACGTCCGTTGCTTTCCGGTTCGATTCTGCCGGAATGCTCGGGAAGGGGGAGTTGACGCGTTTCTATGTCCCGCTGATCGTAGAAAAGCCGTGAGAACCTGGTGAAGTGTGTTGACCCGATTCGTGGCATGATGAATTCAAGATTCGCCCGGCTGTTTTTTTCCCCGATCTTGATCCATCCACCTAAAGAGTTGGTCGTGCCGTTGAGGTTTTCGTTCCGGTAATCGACGAGCAGCTGTGAATTCGACGTTTCGTCATATCGCAATCCGAGACGCAAGACGGATGATGGCTTTTCGTCGAGTCTGATGGTGAGGTTGTCCGCTGTGCCTCTGCCAGAAGGTTGGGATGTTTCTGTTCTCAGGGAGACGCGGTTGAAAACGCCGACTCCGTAAAGATTGTCGATCGACTGTTCAGCTTTTCTGATCTCGACGGCCCTTGACGTGTCAATCGCAGTTTCACGCAGGATCGGTGTCGTTCTGGTAATGTTTCTGTCCTGCTCGATCGTGATGGTGTCGATTTTTCCTGACGAGAGGGAGATTCGCAGCTTTTTTTCCCTGACAGATGCATCCGTAATGCCTACAAGACAGTATCCTTTTTTCCGGTAGAGTCTTATGAGCTGTTCAAGGCTCCTGGTTGCAACGGCGTTGGTGTAGAGCGTTCCGGTCAGAGGTCTGAAGGTTCTTTCAAGATCTTCGGCGGATACGATGCGTTCGGGCCCTCCTGCAAGTTCAATGCCGGTGATGCGCGGCAGGGGGCTGAGAACGAAAACGGTCTGTCCTTTCTGCGGATCGAACTCGGCGTAAACGCTCGAAAAGAGGTCGGTAGCAAGCAGTTCGCTGAGGCATTGCCTGAGACGGGATGCGCTGCGGATGATGCCTGAGGCGATTCTCATCTGCTCGGCATAATCAGGCGAGTCGGGAACGGACCGGATTGTCTTGCTGTGCCGGGAGATGTCATGGTCATTGGGGATGTCGCTCCGGATGCTTCTCTTTATGGTTTCCGCAAGAAGCTTGCCCTTTGCATATCCGGATTCAAGGAGTTTTTCGACATCTGAAAAATCTGTTGCCGTGTGGCCGGCAAGGTCAGGGGTGATGACGATATCTGCTTTTTCAAGCTGTTGCGGGTACTGGAGCCGGGTCAGGATCGTCATGGCCTGGTCGGCGGCCTTCCAGGGAATGTCGAGATCCTTTCCTTCCGTATACATGTTTCCGTGAGTATCAACGGCTATCTTGTAGCCGGCCTGCAGCCGGTCAAGCTCGTCCACAGGAAGATTGGCGACAAGGCCGCCGTCGGCAAGCTTCATCCCTTCCACTTCGATCGGTTCGTTGAGAATGGGGATGGTGCTGCTTGCCCGCATGGCTTCGGAAAGAGCGCCTGAAGAGATCGTCACCCTTTTGCCGGAGACGAGATCGGTGGTGACGGCCCTGAATGAGATGGGCAGATCCGAAAAGGAGTAGGTCGTATGGTACGGTGCATTGAGGACGAGCAGGTCGACCGTCTTTGTCAGTTTCTGGGCGGAACTGAGCGATTTCGGCACAACGAGCCTGAATTTGCTGAACCGTATCGACACGGTTGCACGGTCCCTGATCTTTTTCTGTTCAAGATAGATGTTTGAACGGGGGGCGTCGTCGGCAAGCGAGATCATCTCCTCCCAGGGAAAGGATCTGGCGAGTTGTTCCAGCTCGGATGCAGTGTAACCTGAACTGTACAGGCCGCCGACGAGTGCTCCGATGCTTGTTCCCGCAATGAAATCGACCGGGACGTTTTCCTCCTCGAGCGCCTTGAGGACACCGATCTGGGCGATGCCGTTCGCTCCTCCGCCCGAAAGGGCAATGCCGACGGTTTTCCTGGCCGGTCTCATCGAGGGTATGACGAGATGTCGGTTGAAGGGAGCCGTCAGTGTGTCAGGATAAACAACCGTTATTGCATCGGTCTGAAGGGGGAAGAACGGCGGTGTTCCGGAAAGCAGGAGGAGCATCGCCAGCAAGAAGCCCGATGTATGCCTTTTCAGGAGTTGGAGCTTTTTACTGTTGCGACTCACAGCGCGTCGTGCAGGTAACCTGTTTTTGAGTTCTCATGGTGACTTCATATCTTCAGGTTTAATGTAACCTCTTTCGTTCGAATATTAAAAATGGTCTGGTTCAAACGGGCAAAACCATCAATCCGCACTACTGACAAGCGTGAGACACCCGAAGGGTTATGGTCGAAATGTGACGGGTGCGGTGCGATGTTGCATAAAAAACAGCTTGAAGACTATTGCTATACCTGCTCGGAGTGCGGCCATCATTTCCGCATTTCACCCTACAAGTATTTCTCCATGCTTTTCGACGACGGGCAGTACGAGGAATTCGATGATCGGCTGAGAGCTGCCGATCCGCTTTTCTTCGTCGATACCAAGAACTATCCGGAACGTGTTCAGGAAATTATCGGAAAAAGCGGCAAAACCGAAGCGTGCCGCAACGCATTCGGAATGATGGGTTCGCGGGAGGTCGTGATATCTGCCATGGATTTCAGCTTTATCGGCGGATCCATGGGATCGGTTGTCGGTGAAAAGATTGCGCGGGCGATTGACAGGAGCATCGAACAGCAGGCGCCCCTGATCGTCATTTCCCAGTCCGGCGGTGCGAGAATGATGGAGGGAGCTTTCAGTCTCATGCAGATGGCAAAGACCGCCGCAAAGCTTACCCTGCTCAGGGATCGCCGTATTCCCTACATTTCACTCATGACCGACCCGACGATGGGCGGGACGAGCGCTTCGTACGCCATGCTCGGCGATGTCAATATCAGCGAACCAAAGGCACTTATAGGATTCGCCGGACCGAGGGTCATCAGGGATACCATCAAGAGGGATCTTCCCGAAGGGTTTCAGCGTGCCGAATTCCTTCTTGATCACGGATTCGTCGATATTATCGTGGACCGGAGAAACCTGAAAGAACAGCTTGTCCGTCTTCTCGGTCTGCTGACCGATTAGTTCCATCCGAGAGCCTTGCATGTCGCCGGAAACTGTTCCATGAAAATGTCCCTGACGGCTTCGGCAATATCCCGGTGCTCTTTCTGGGTCCCCTCTTCCGTTCTCACTTCAAGATAGTGAATCCAGCTGCGTACCGAACCCTTCATGTAGAGCTTCGTTTGTGTTCCGAGAGGCAGTAGGACCCTCGCGCATTCTTTTGCAATACCTTTTTCAAGCGCTTCCTGGTATTTCCGGAGTCCGAGTCCTGCGATCTCATCCTGGGCCTGCCCGAACCATGTAACCGTTTCCCTGTTGAGATCGTCCAGCGAATGCTGGCGGTTTTTTTCGTCCTGCCTTCTCGGAAGATACTTTTCAACGGATTGCGCCTTGGCGTAACGCTGGGAAAATTCCTGGAAACAGAAGCTTCTGTGGCGGAGAATCTGGGGCGAAATTGCTCGCGACGTGACGATTTCCACCGTCATGTCCGCCATTTCAAAGATGCTCCAGTGCCTGTTTGCGATGCAGTAGGCCAGAAGCTTCTCGTATTCGGCAGTTTCCTGATGAGGACTCGATACCCTCGCGCAATAGGCGATAAGACCTTCAGGGGTAAGTCTGCGGTTGTCGATCTCGATAAGCGGCGACGTGACGGAAATAAGACGTACCTGCATGCTGTCGTTCTTGCATTTTTATCATTCAGAGAGGTTCCCGTAATATCAAAACTGTGGTTCTTTCTAACAAATATTATCGGGCCGTTCCGGAATGGGCTGACAGGCGGTCAAGTATTTTCATGGCAAAGGAACCGGATTTCTTGAATTCTTGTTGTCTCTCTGTATTTTGGTGGTTATTCGGAGGCGGAAACCCGCCTTCTTCGGTTGTCACAATCAAAACAGTTTACCTGCAATGGCAAATATCTATTTCGGTTTCGAGCATCACGCAAGAAAGCTTTATTCCGGAGCCTTTGAGGAGGGTATAACCAGTACCCTCGTTCCGATGGTCATCGAGACTTCGGGCCGCGGCGAGCGGGCGTTCGATATTTTTTCACGGCTTCTGCGGGAACGCATCATTTTCCTCGGATCGGCTATCGACGAGCATGTGGCCGGTCTCATTATGGCGCAGCTCATCTTTCTCGAATCGGAAGATCCCGAACGCGACATCTACATCTATGTGAATTCCCCCGGAGGCAGTGTTTCAGCAGGTCTCGGCATCTACGACACGATGCAGTACATCCGTCCCGACATCGCAACCGTCTGTGTCGGTATGGCGGCCAGCATGGGCGCGTTTCTTCTGGCGAGCGGGACCTCCGGGAAGCGGGCGTCGCTTCCCCATTCAAGGATCATGATTCATCAACCTTCGGGAGGGGCGCATGGCCAGGAAACCGATATCATCATCCAGGCCAGGGAGATCGAGAAGATTCGGCGTCTGCTTGAGGAACTGCTTGCCAAACATACCGGAAAAGACGTGCAGCAGGTTCGTGAAGATTCGGAGAGGGACCGGTGGATGAACGCCGTGGAGGCTCGTGAATACGGCATTATCGACCAGATATTTGAAAAACGTCCCGCGCCAGAGAAAAAGGCGGAATGAACGGCCCTGTCAGGATTATTCATGAACCATGCAGTAGACAATCATCATGAGCGATCAAACCGTTACGCACGACCTTGAAAAAACCTATAACCATTATGACGTAGAAGAACGCTGGAGAAGCGCCCACTGGGAGGCACTCGGCATCTATCACGGCGAAAGCTCCGCTGTTCTTGACGGTTTGAAGGTCCCCTATACTGTCCTGATGCCGCCTCCCAATGTGACGGGAAGCCTGACGCTCGGTCATGTCCTGAACCATACCATCCAGGATATCTTCATCCGGTATGCCCGCATGACGGGAAAAGAGTCGTTGTGGCTTCCCGGTACCGATCATGCCGGCATAGCCACCCAGACGGTCGTCGAGAGAAAGCTGCGTCAGGAAGGATTGTCGAGACACGATCTTGGCCGAAAGGATTTTCTCGAGCAGGTCTGGCTCTGGAGAGAGGAGTACGGCGGCCTGATCCTCAAGCAGTTGCGGCGTCTGGGCATCTCCTGCGACTGGCGCAGGAACCTGTTCACCATGGACGACCGCGCATCGGACGCCGTGATCAACTCCTTTATCGCACTTTACCGGGACGGTCTTATCTACCGTGGAACCAGGATCATCAACTGGTGCCCTGTATCCCAGACTGCATTGTCCGACGAAGAGGTGATCATGAAGTCCCGTGTGGATCAGCTTGTCTATGTGAGCTATCCCCTGGCCAGGCATCCCGGCCGCTCGATCACCATTGCAACGGTTCGTCCGGAAACCATCCTTGCAGACGTGGCTATTGCGGTAAATCCCGATGATCCCCGCTACAGGGATCTGATCGGGGAACTTGCCGTTGTTCCCATCGCCGGCCGTTACATACCAGTCATCGCCGATGATTATGTGGACATCGATTTCGGTACCGGCGCGCTGAAGATCACCCCGGCGCATGATCCAAACGATTATGAGGTGGCCAGACGCCATAATCTTCCGGCGATTTCAGTGGTCGGGAAGGATGGCCGCATGACTGACGAATACGGCTATGCCGGCATGGATCGCTTCGATGCAAGGGAACGGATCATCCGCGATCTCGGGGAGCGCGGAAATCTGGTTCGCGTAGAGGCTTACGAACATAACGTCGGATACTCGGAGCGTGCGGACGTCGTTGTCGAGCCCTATCTGTCCGAACAGTGGTTCGTCAGGATGCAGCCTCTTGCGGCTCCCGCCCTGCAGGCGGTCAACGAGGGACGGATTGCGTTCCATCCGGACCACTGGATCAGCACCTACCGCCACTGGATGGAAAACATCCAGGACTGGTGTATTTCCCGCCAGCTCTGGTGGGGACACCGGATTCCCGCATGGTACGACGAGGATGGCAATGTCTGGGTTGCGGCATCCTACGAAGAGGCATGCCACCTTGCAGGAACCGACAAGCTGGTCCAGGACGAGGATGTGCTCGATACCTGGTTTTCATCGTGGCTCTGGCCGCTGACCACTCTCGGATGGACCGGTCTGCACAGCGACAATGACGACCTCAGGGCGTTTTACCCGACAGATACCCTGGTGACGGGTCCTGACATCATCTTTTTCTGGGTTGCCAGAATGATCATGGCGGGTCTTTACTTCAGGAAGGCAGTTCCCTTCCGTGACGTCTATTTCACCAGTATCATCAGGGATCTGAAAGGGAGGAAGCTTTCGAAATCCCTCGGCAATTCGCCGGACCCCCTGAAAGTCATCGATACGTACGGTACCGACGCACTGCGGTTCACCATCGTCTATATTGCCCCGCTCGGTCAGGATGTCCTGTTCGGAGAGGAGAAATGCGAGCTCGGCAGGAATTTCGCGACAAAAATCTGGAACGCGTCACGCTTCGTGTTCATGCAGCGGTACCGTTTCTTTTCTTCGGCAGCTGACTTCGAGGATGCGTACCGGACATTTTCACCTGTCAGCGGGGCGCTTTCTGACGCCGGCCGCTGGGTGATGTCCCGCTACCACGTCATGCTTGAGCGCCATCACCATGCTGTTTCCCAGTTCAGGATCAACGATATGGTCAAGATCGTCCATGAATTTTTCTGGGGCGACTATTGCGACTGGTACCTTGAAGCGATGAAAAGCGAGCTGGGCAGTGACGGGATGCGGGAGCGTAGCCGTCTGTCGGTCTGCCTTGCCGTTCATGTTCTGGAAGGTGTCCTGAAAGCGCTTCATCCAGTGATGCCGTTCATCACCGAGGAAATATGGCATGCCATTCTCGGGAGGGATGTTAACGAAAGCATCGGCCTCACGGACATGCCGCTTTCCGACGACAGCTGGAGCCGGGAGGATGTTTCAGGGTTCAATCTGGTCCGCAGCCTGGTATCCGAAATCCGTAGCCTGAGATCCGAATTCAACGTTCCACATGATCTTCAGGCCTCAGCCCTGGCCAGTTGTCCTGGTGATGCTGCAAGAAAAGTCCTGTCGGCCAATAGCCATATTTTTCCGGCAATGACTCGATGCACCCTCGATGTGAGCGGGAGCCTGCAGCGTCCTCCGCATTCTGCGGGTTCGGTCGTTGACGGGAATGAACTTTTTATAAAGTTGGAGGGTTTGATTTCGTTTGCAAAAGAAAAAGTACGCCTGCAAAAGGAATTTGCAAGAGTATCGTCCTACATCGAGTCGCTTGAAAAGAAGCTTTCCAATCACGGATTTCTTGACAAGGCGCCTGCTGAAGTCGTTGAAAACGAGCGGGAAAAGCTTGAAGAGGCAAGGGGTCTTGCCAGAAAGCTTCATGCGAATCTCGATATCCTCAGCGACTGAGGTGGGGCGGTTTTTCCTGCAATTTTTCCTTTTTTTTCGGATATTCCCAGCTTGGCATCCATCGGAGAATCTTTCTGGGGCAGACGCCGGCCCGCAGCAGCCTTGTGCTTTTTACGGCGTTGACCGGTAAATCGTGAGGTGTTTCTTATCTATCGTTGAAGTTGGAATGGAGATTTATTCATGAGGCAATTGAAAATCAGCAAGCAGATTACCAATCGGGAAAGCCTTTCTCTGGATCGCTATCTCCAGGAGATCGGCAAGTATGAATTATTGACTGCCGAGGATGAAGTCAAGCTGACAAGGGCGATCAAGGAAGGGCATGATATGCCTGTTGACACACCGGAATACAAACGGGCCAAACGTGCTCTTGACAAGCTTATCAAGGGGAATCTGAGATTTGTGGTTTCTGTAGCCAAACAGTATCAGAACCAGGGGCTGACGCTTGGTGACCTTATAAACGAAGGCAATCTCGGATTGATCAAGGCGGCAAAGCGGTTTGATGAAACCAGGGGCTTCAAGTTCATCTCCTATGCTGTCTGGTGGATCAGGCAATCCATCCTGCAGGCACTTGCCGAACAGTCCAGAATCGTTCGTCTTCCCCTGAACCGTGTCGGTACCCTGAACAAGATCAGCAAGGCTTACAGTCAGCTGGAACAGGAATACGAACGGGATCCTAATACCAAGGAGCTTGCCAGCCTGCTCGATATGGATTCCCGGGATGTCGCCGATACCCTGAAGATCGCCGGAAGGCATGTCTCCGTTGATGCCCCGTTCGCCCAGGGAGACGACAATCGCCTGCTCGACGTGCTGCAGAACGACGGTCATATGCCCGATCATGGATTGAACAGGGACTCGCTGACCCTCGAGGTGGAGCGGTCGCTGTCTGTACTTGCTCCCCGGGAGGCCGACGTGATCCGGTCCTATTTCGGCATAGGGATGGACAATCCGCTTACCCTCGAGGAAATCGGCGAGAAATTCAAACTGACGCGGGAACGCGTGCGCCAGATCAAGGAGAAGGCGATCAGGAGGCTTCGTCAGTCTGCCTACAACAAGATTCTCAAGGAGTATATCGGCAGTTAGCCTGTTCAGATGGGGGTTTCCCGTTGCTGCGCAAACGGGGAGTCACGTTGTTGAGCATCAAGTGGCCGGCGGTTCGCCGGCTTTTTTTTACCTGCTCAGGACCGCTCAAGCCTTACCGGTGCATTTTTTCCTGTGCGGAGCAGCAGGGATGCGTTCCCGTTACGGACAGCAATTTCAATCATGCCGCTGCTGCCGACATAGGCGAGCGGCTTGCCGGCGTCTACGTCTCCGTAGGTTCTCACGATGGGAATCCGTTCTGCAGTTCCGGCAGAAACTGTCCACAAGGAAGAGTTTCCTGTCAAGTCGCTTTCGAACGAGGTGACAAGATTCCCGAAATGATCGACGGAGATGATTTCGCCAGTCCAGATGCTGCCGTCTTTATGATTTTCGTACAGGACTATTCTTTTGCAGCTTTCAGCCGGTATTCTCCTGCCAAGCATTTCCGTTGCGGTTCCTGATGCAAGGTATGCCGCCGCCGGAGAAAAAATGTCCCTCCCGTGGAACGTCGCGCTTGGAGACGGAAGCATACAAACGGTATTGGTGATCGTGAAGCAGGATGCCTGGGGATACCTGGACAGGACAGGGGTAAGCAAACCGTTGTCGGGAGCGACGAACCGGTGGTGCCCGTTATCGACGGCAATCGCTCTGCGGTTCGTTCCCACTCCGGGATCGACGACACAGGCAAAGACTGTGCCTTCCGGAAAAAAGGGGAAAGAGCGGTCCAGATGAAAGGCTGCTTGCCTGATATCCTGCGAATCGATGGAATGGATGAGATCGATGACCAGGGCATGTCTGCAGATGGAGGCGATGACACCCTTCATGACTCCGGTGAAGGTATCCTTATGACCAAAGTCGGTCAGGAGGGCTATGACAGGGACGGTGTTCATGATGTTATCTGTTTGCCCATTTGCAAAGCTGGAGGCCTACGCAAAGAAAAAGAATGTTAGGCAGCCATGCGGCAAGAAACGGGTCGATGATGCCCCTGTATCCAATGGTGCTGAGGGTTTTCTGCATCCCGAGGTAGAGGAATCCTACGAAAAGGCTCAAGCCGGCTTCAATGGCCAGGCCGCTTCTCTTTTTCCTCGTTGACAGGGGGACACCGATCAGGACGATGATCAGGCTCGCGCATGGAAGGGCGATCTTTGCGTGGAACTTGATCTTGGCCCTCTCAAGGCTGGAGAAGCCGGCTTTTGTCTGCTGCCGGATGAAACGGTGGAGCTGAAACAGATTCATTTCATCCGGATCGGCGTTGATGATCCGGAAGGTTTCAGGTGTAAAGGAGAGCCTGAAGGGGGCTGTTTCCCTGTTGAAGGTGAACTGTTCTTCCTCCGCGCTGAAATACCGTGTTCGCGTCTGGAAAAACACCCACTGTTTTTTTGACGGGATATATCTGAACGAATCGGCATCGATTCTCGATGTAAGAACAGGGCCGTTGAAGGATTCAAGCGAAACCGAATAGCCGCCGGTATGATCCGGCCTGAGGTAGCCTATGGAGAGCATCCTGTTTTGCGATTCCCGGATGTGAAGGTCCGTGCTTTTTCCTGAACTCGTGAATGCTTTTTCAAGACGGGTGCTTTCAAATTCGTTTTTCCGCTCATAGGTTGCGGGAACGATCCAGCAGGAATTGATGATGTTGAGCAGGGTAATGACCAGGCAGACCGTGAGGAAGGGTTTCAGCAGCATGGTCATGCTGACACCGGCCGATTTGACGGCTGGCAGTTCGTTCTGCATGGACATTCTCCCTGTGACGAACAGCGAGGCGAGCAGAACGCTGATCGGTGTCGTGATCAGGAAGGTTTCCGGCAGACCGTTCAGGTAATACATCGCGATGTCCCGGATGGCGATGTTCCTGTCGATGAATTCGTCAAGATTTTCCACAAGGCTGATCAGGACGAAAAGGGCGACAAAACTCAGGCCGGAAAACAGAAACGTGACCACAAACTGCCGGGCGATATATCTCTCCAGAAGTTTCATCGCGGAGCTTATGAGTAGTTTCCCGGAAACGCCCTGCTGCCTGCCGGACCTTCATGTCCGTCAAGAGCTTTACCCTTTGCCGGGGACTTCTGGCAGGAGATTACCGGCATGTTTCAGTATCCGAACAGTTCTTCAAGGCCAAGGAAGGTCACCTTGCCATATTTTTTCAGGACGTCGATATCGAGATTCTTTTTCTTGCCGAGTACAAGCATCACGTGGTTTCTGTTTTTGAAATGAGTTGCATGGAAACGATCGATGTCCTCGAAGTCCATGCGGGCCGCCTTCTCGAAAATATCCCTTCTGATGTCATGGTCGAGGCCAAGCCTCATGGCCTCTTCAAAGGAGAAAAGGACCTCGTTTCTCGTGAGTCTTTCGGTCCGGATTTTCTGCAGAAGGCCGGTTTGTGCCGACGTGAACAATTCCGGCGATTTCGGCAGGTCCTGCATCAGTCCCCGCATTCCCTCGATCGCTTCAGGAAGCTTGTCTGCCTGTGAACCGATGTAGCTGAAAAGGTAATGATGTTTCATGCGGTCTTTCGGAATCCGGTACACCGAGAATACGGAATAGGCGAGGGCTTTTGCCTCCCTGAGCTCCTGAAACACGACCGAGGACATTCCTCCACCGTAATACTCGTTGAAGAGTGAGACAAGGGGGACTATCGCAGGGTCATAAGGTTCTCCGCGCGACAGGAGGATGAGCTCGGCTTGTGTCATGTCATAGTCGACGACGAAAACCCTGTTGGTGTCCGTTGCCAGTTCGGTGAACCGTCCGCTCTCAGGAACAGGTTTCACGCTGTTTGCGATATGGCCCAGGGATTTCAGCTGCTGGCCGACCTGTTCGACACCGTCAGGGCCGTAATAGAGCACCCTGTGCCTGTACCCCATGAGATCCCTGATCTCCTCCAGCAGTTCTTCAGGTTTTAACCGGTCGAGTTCCGCATCGCTCAGGACGTTGGTGAACGGAGATGCCGGGCCGTACTTGCCGTAGTTGACCATTGCCTCGAAAAGTATCTTCCGTTTTGAAAGCTTGTCATCGGCCCTCTCCTTCCGGATGCCGTCCTTGAGTTTTTCAAGCGCATTTTTGTCGGAGCGGGCGTCGGTCAGCAACTGCTCCAGCAGCGCAAGGGCCTGGGGGAAGTTTTTCTTCAGGCCGGTCAGCTTGATGTAGAGGTAATCTTCCGAAGTGAATACGGAAAATTCCGCGCCAAGACGGTAAAGCTCCTGGCTGAACGCAGCCGGAGTCAGGGACGACGTGCCAAGGTAGGAGAGATAATCGAGCGCGACATCTATTTTTTTGTTCTGGTTGTGGCCGATATCGAAAATGTAGTACAGGCTGTAGATTTCATTTTCCCTGTTCGGAACATAGTGCAGCCGGACGCCATCGCTCAGTTCCCTGAAGGTGATGTCCCTCCTGAAGTCAAGGAAAGACGGTTCGATGGTTTCGGTTTTGCGGCCAAGCAGCTGCCGGGCGAACCGGGAGGAGCTGTCTCTGTTCACCTTGATCGGTGTTATGGGAGGTTTCGTGATCTTCGCTTCGCTTCTTCTTTTGCCGTGCTGCTTGTACACCGCGACGTAGTTCGAGCGATAGTGGTTTCTGGCGAACTCGACGATATCCTGTTTGGTGATCTTCGTAAGCCGTTCGAAGTTGCCGACGTACCGGTCCCAGTTCATCTCCCACACGAAAGCATCGACATAAGCTTCAACGCGGCCCCTGTTTGTTTCGTAGAGTTTGAGTTCTTCGAGCTTCAGGTCATTGATGACGGCATCGAGAAGCCAGTCGGGGAATTTGCCTTCCTTGACGAGTTCAAGCTGGTCGAGGAGGAGCTGCCTGACCTCATCGAGGGTCTGGCCTTTCCTTGGCTTGGCGCTGAGAATGTGCGCTGAATAATCTTTCATGAGCACCAGCATCGAGCCGGCGTCAAGCACGTTCTGTTCCTGGTTGAGATTCAGATCGATCAGGCCTGCCGTTTCATTATAGAGGATTTTGTCGATGATGGTCAGATAGTCGGCATCCGCGGAGTTGATGCCGTCGAACCTGAAGCCCAGCACGAGCTCTTCCGCCTCCGGCCCGGTGATTTTTTTGACGACCGGTTTCACAATCGGGGCTTCTGCCGGCGGGTGAAATGCCGGAATCTCCCGTGCTTCGAGTCCTGAAAACTTTTCGTCGATCATCCTGATGGTCCTGTCGGGATCGAAATCCCCTGCGATGCAGATCGCCATGTTGTTCGGGACGTAATAGCTCATGTAGTACTCGATGACATTCCTGATAGACGGTTTCTTCAGATGTTCCGCCTTTCCGATGGTTGTCTGCGTCCCGTAGGTATGTTTCCTGAACAGGCCCTCGAACAGCCGTTCCCAAATTTTCCGGCTGTCGCTGTCCATCGTCATGTTTTTTTCTTCGTAAACCGTTTCCAGTTCCGTATGGAAAAGCCGCATGACAGGATTGCGGAAGCGTTCCGCCTCGATGGTCAGCCAGCGTTCAAGCTCGTTTGACGGGATGTCGTTGATGTAGACGGTCTGCTCGACCCAAGTATAGGCGTTTGTGCCTCTTGCCCCGATGGAGCTCAGCAGCTTGTCATATTCGTTCGGAACGGTATAGCGGGCAGCGAGATTCGAGATGCTGTCGATGTCACGATAGATGGCAGCACGTTTGTCGGGGTCGCTGGTCGTCCGGTATTTTTCGTAGAGTTCGATGATCTTTTCAAGTTCCGCATGCTCTTTTTCGTAATCGAGGGAACCGATCGAATCCGTTCCCTTGAAGAGCATATGCTCAAGGTAATGGGCAAGACCGGTTGTTTCCGAAGGGTCGTTCTTGCTGCCGGCTCTTACAGCAACCGAGGTGTAGATGCGGGGTTCATCCTTGTAGGGGCTCATGTAGACAGTCAGTCCGTTGCCGAGCCGGTAGATTCTCGTGTGCAGGGAGTCGCCTGGAACGGTCGTGTATTGATAGGGTCTTGTTTGGTTCATCATGGGTTTACAGGAAATGAGATGCAGCAGAATAGCTCCCGCGGAAATCGCAGGAATGCAACTGCCGATAGTTCTTGAAAGAAATCCAGCCATACAGCATGATAATGAAAAATGAGCCTTGACGTTGCACTTCCAAAACAGCGGTTCAGTTCTGCCATACCATCCGGAAACAAAGCACTACGTTACAAAAATTCCGGTTGAAAACCGGATAATAACAGCGAAATGAGCTTTTTCAGGCGTCGTACGGCCTGTTTGACGGCCTCAAGAACTAACAAATACGTTTAATAGTTCTTATAACGGAAATTGGCCGGGCAGAGACAATCATGGCGCGTGTGGCGGTTCTATGGAGGGAAGTAGGGAAGGAACGTTCAAACTTGTAAGCGGATACGAACCTGCAGGTGACCAGCCGAAGGCGATCAGGGCATTGACGGAAGGACTGGAACGTGGGGAGCCGTGGCAGACGCTTCTCGGTGTTACCGGTTCCGGAAAGACTTTCACTGTCTCTAACGTCATAGCGTCCGTGAACAGGCCGACCTTGGTCATCAGCCACAACAAGACTCTTGCCGCGCAGCTTTACGGGGAGTTGAAGCAGTTTTTTCCCCACAATGCCGTGGAGTATTTCATCAGCTATTACGACTTTTATCAGCCTGAAGCCTATATCCCATCCCTTGACAAGTACATCGCCAAGGACCTGAAGATCAACGACGAGATCGAGCGTCTCAGGCTCAAGGCGACCAGCGCTCTCCTGAGCGGCCGCAATGACGTGATCGTGGTCAGTTCCGTCAGCTGCATTTACGGTCTCGGTTCTCCCGAGGACTGGCGTTCTCAGATTATCGAACTCCGTGAAGGCCTGGAGATGGATCGGGATGATTTTCTGCAGAAGCTCATTTCACTCCATTATTTCAGGGACGATGGCGATCTTGTCCAGGGGCGCTTCAGGGTGCGGGGGGACGTTATTGATCTTGTGACCGCAAGCGACGAACGTGCGCTTCGTGTCGAGTTTTTCGGCAATGTTATCGATAAGCTCCATTCATTTGATGCGAAAAGCGGCGAGATACACGAAAATGCCGAATATGCCTTCGTCTATCCAGCAAGGCAGTTCGTGGCTGAAGAGGAAAAGATGAGGCAGGCAACGCTTGCCATAGAAAACGAGCTCGCCCGGAGGCTGAATATCCTGCGGCGCGAGGAGCGGCTGATCGAAGCCCGGCGGCTCGAGGAGCGGACGCGATACGATCTTGAAATGATGAAGGAGCTCGGCTATTGTTCCGGTATAGAGAACTACTCACGGCATCTTTCCGGACGGAAGGAAGGAGAGCGTCCCTACTGTCTGCTGGATTATTTTCCGGAGGACTATCTGGTCATCATCGATGAATCGCACGTGACGCTCCCCCAGATAAGGGGCATGTACGGAGGCGACCGTTCCCGGAAAACCATTCTCGTCGAGCATGGTTTCAGGCTTCCTTCTGCCCTTGATAACCGGCCCCTTCGACTGGAAGAGTTCGAAGCCATGGCTCCCAGCCTGATCTGTGTAAGCGCTACCCCTGGCGAATACGAGCTCATGCATTCAGGGGGGGGAGTAGTCGAACAGCTGGTGCGTCCCACCGGGCTGCTCGATCCGCCCATAACCGTTCACCCGGTCAGTGGCCAGATCGATCACCTGCTCGGTGAAATCCGCGCATGCACTGCCCGGGGTCACAAGGCTCTGGTAATGACCCTGACGAAAAGAATGGCGGAAGACCTCCACGGTTATTTCAGGAAAGTGGGGTTACGCTCGCAGTACCTTCATTCGGAGATCAAGAGTCTGGAAAGAATCCAGATTCTCAGGGAGCTCAGAGCCGGCGATGTGGATGTTCTCGTGGGGGTGAATCTCCTTCGGGAAGGGCTGGATATTCCGGAAGTATCGCTTGTTGCTATCCTCGATGCCGACAAGGAAGGTTTCCTGCGCGACGGCAAGTCCCTGATGCAGATAGCCGGAAGAGCAGCCCGGAATCTTGAAGGCCGTGTTCTGTTCTATGCCGATACGGTGACCGAATCGATGCGTGAGGTGCTGCAGGAATCGGAACGAAGGAGAAGCATCCAGAAGCGGCATAACGAGACGCATGGCATCGTTCCGCGCTCGATCGTCAAATCGATCGACCAGGTCTTGAATACCACAAGCGTTGCCGATGCGGAAGAACGCTACCGGAGAAGGCGGCTCGGATTGCAGAAGAGTCCGGAAATTTCCCTCAATGACCTGCTTGAGCGAATGAGCCGCGAGGAGATCCTGCTCATGGTCGGGGAGTTGAGCGAGGAAATGAACGATGCGGCGGAGCAGACCGACTATGAGAAAGCGGCCTACCTGCGGGACGAGATATTCCGGCTTCAGGAAGTGCTTGATCAGCCTTCGCCTCAATAGGTATGGACGATTCTTTCCTATTTCATATATATCCCTATCACCCCGCAGGTGAAAACCGAAGCATCATTATCCTAATGACCGCGGAGTCCGAACATCCATGTTAGCCCAGATAGACAAGGATCAATACCAGAAACTGCATGAAATTCTCCGTCTTTGCCGGCAGAATCTCAAGAATTACGACGAGTCCCTGATTCAGAGAGCCTTTTTCATGTGCTACAGGGCTCATGAGGGCGAGAAGCGTGCTTCAGGTGAACCTTTTTTCTATCATCCGGTCGAGGTCGCCAAGATTCTGGTGACAGAACTTCCCCTTGACGGTGTGTCCGTTGCCGCCGCACTGCTGCACGACGTGATCGAGGACAGCGGATATACGTATGACGACCTTGTCGCAGAGCTTGGCGTTGAAGTTGCCGATATTGTCGAAGGGCTCACCAAGATCTCGGAAATCATGATCAACCGTGAAACCACGGAAGCTGAAGGTTTCAGGAAGATGCTGCTTTCCATGGTCAGGGATATCAGGGTCATCCTGATCAAGTTCTGCGACCGTCTCCACAACATGAGAACCCTCGACTCTCTTCCCGAGCACCGGCGCCTCAGGATCGCCGTCGAGACAAGGGACATCTACGCGCCGCTCGCACACCGGTTCGGTCTCGGAAAAATGAAGGTCGAGCTGGAAAACCTCGCCCTGAAGTACATCGACCCCGAGATGTACGGGTATCTCCTGAAAAAAGTCCGGCTCAGCAGAGGAGAACGCATCGCCTACCTGAACAAGATGATCGTGCCGATCAAGACCGATCTTGAAAAGCAGGGATTCAAGGTGGAGGTCCAGGGCCGGGCAAAGCACCTGTTTTCCGTCTACAACAAGATGCGTGTGAAAAACAAGAATTTCGAGGATATCCACGATCTTTACGGCATACGGGTGATTATCGATACCGAAAGGAATTCGGACTGTTTTGCCGTCTATGGATTCATTACCCAGAAATTTCCTCCGATCCCGCAGCATTTCAAGGACTACATTTCCATTCCGAAGCATAACGGCTATCAGTCGCTCCATTCCGCGATCATCGGACCGAAGGGTTACGTGATCGAGTTGCAGATCAGGACGAAACGCATGCACGAGTTCGCAGAGCTCGGTGTCGCCGCGCACTGGCGGTACAAGGAAAAAATCTCGAAAGACGACGCAACCATCGATGCCTTTCTCAAGTGGGCGAGGGAGCTGATCAAGGATGCCGACTCTGCTGCGGCATTCATGGAAGGGTTCAAGCTGAACCTCTACCATGACGAGATCTATGTCTTCACTCCCAAGGGAGATATGAAAATCCTGCCGGCAGACGCAACGCCGATCGATTTCGCTTATGCGATCCATACCGAGATCGGTAACGGCTGTATCGGCGCCAAGGTCAACGGAAAGATCGTCAGGCTCAATGCGGAACTGAAGTCCGGCGACCGTGTCGAGATCATCACATCGAAGAACCAGAAGCCCAAGGCTGACTGGCTGAAAATCGTGGTGACACACCGAGCAAAGCTCAAGATCAGGTCAGCCATCAACGAGGAAAGGCGCCAGCAGATAGAGAAGGGACGCGGCATCTGGGAAAAAATGCTTTCCGGCACCAAGAAGCTGCTTTCCGAGAACGACATCATACGGCAGGTCCGCAAGTACGGAATCAAGACTCCGGCAGATTTCTTCAGCGCTCTGGCCAGTCAGCAGATCAGCGGGGAGGAGGTGATCGAAAGCGTCACCAACGCCCAGAAGTCAGCCGAGCCTTCAGACAGGCCGGTTGTCAGCGAGGCCGCAAGGGTCGAGGATTTTCTTCAGATTGCCCGTCAGGAGCAGGAACGGCCTTCCCGTCAGAAGGACGAGGTGATCATCTCCGGCCTGAACAATATCGCCTACGCCTATGCCAAGTGCTGCAATCCCGTCCCCGGTGACGATATCATCGGATTTGTGACCACCGAGGGTGCGGTGAAGATCCACCGCAAGAACTGCGTAAATGTAAGCAACGAGAATCTCCTGAAAAGCGAGCGGATCGTCTCGGTCTCCTGGAACAGAAGGCTGGAAACCGAATTTCTTGCCGGCATAAGGATCGTCGGCGAGGACAGGATCGGGATCACCAACCAGATCACCGGTGTCATCTCAAAGTTCGATACCAATATCAGGAGCATTTCCCTGCATGCACGGGACGGTATGTTCATCGGCACGCTCATGATCTATGTCAGGAACACCGACAAGCTGACTGCCCTCATGGACAAGCTGAAAAAGGTTCAGGGGGTGTTTACCGTAGAACGGCTTTCAAGCTGAACGTTCGATGCGCTTCAGAATCCGACGTTTATTTCGTAGACCGCACTGGTGCCCAGGTCGAGGTGATGGCTGACAGCTACGTTGGCCATCACCGATTTCGTGCCGAATCCTGCTCCCGCAGAGAAGACCGACGGATTGCTGGACAAACCGGCCCTCAGCCATACCTTATCCTGCAGCCTGAATTCTCCCCCTGTGAGCAGCCTTGGGGGGGTATCCTCGTTTGTTTCGATGGCTGCTGCAAGCAGGATGTCCGGTGACAGACGGTAGGAGAGCCCGGCGAAGGTTTCACGCCGGACTTTTTCCCTTCCCGCAGCAGGCTCGTTGATATTGAGGCTGCTGATGCCGAAATGCAGGCCTCTCGAGAGCTCGGCTTGTATTCCTGCATTGATGCCGAATGCGCTGTCGTTGCCGTATGCTTCCCTATCCCTCAGAAGACCGGCCACCGAGATGCCTGCATGCAGCTTATCACCGAACGTTCCTGCACAGCCTGCCATGATCGTTGTCTCATGGTACAGGCTTGAGCTGTAGCGTTTGAGTCCGAAGGCAAGAGCGCCTTTTCCGTCGATCAGCAGCCCCGGATAGACGAACCCGGCGCCAAAGGTTTTCAGCCCGGGGTCTCCAGGGTCGAAGCGGTACGTCAAGCCGATTTCAGGGTGTTCGGCGGATGCCGGCGCGGCGGGATTGTAGAAGAGCCCGAATGCATCTCCGGGGACCGCGGTCAGTGCACCCGCCATTGCCTCGCCTCTCGCATCAGGATGGGTATGTTCGAAGGATGCTTTCGCGGTCGAAGGCCCAAGGCTCAGGCAAAGCAGCATGAGCAAAAAGGTTTTTCGCATGTCGGAAAGAATTGGGGGTTCCTCGGACAATTTCTTCAATTTAAGATTCCTTGTGCTTTCCGCACAATCGGCATGAAGAAAAAAACAGTGTTGCGGTGTGGAGCTGTACCGACTCGTGACTTTGACGGGCGGTGAACGGAGTGTTATATTGCGTGCAGGGAGAAAGGCATTGCCATTCGCCCGGATCATGTTCATGTGAGGGATAACCGATTCCGAAAACCAACCATCGAGGAGGGGAAAACGGATGAAACCTGCGAGAATCAACTGGCTTGCCCTTTTCTTTCTTGCCGTGCTGCTCAGCGGCTGCGGCTACAATACCATGCAGCAGAACGAGGAGGCCGTCAACAGGTCATGGGGGGATCTCGAGTCGCAGCTTCAGCGACGCGCCGATCTCGTTCCCAATCTTGTGGCTACCGTCAAGGGTGCTGCAAACTTCGAAAAGGAGACCCTGACGGCTGTCATCGAAGCACGTGCCAAAGCGACGTCGATCCGGCTGACGCCTGAAATGCTGAGTAATCCCGCAGCCATGGAAAAGTTTCAGGAAGCGCAGGGGGAACTCTCATCGACCCTTTCACGTCTGCTGGTGACGGTTGAGCAGTACCCCGAACTGAAGGCCAACCAGAATTTCAGGGATCTCCAGGTGCAGCTCGAAGGGACCGAAAACAGAATCAGCGTTGCAAGGCAGCGTTACAACCAGGCGGCGGAAATCTTCAACTTCTCCATCAGGAAGTTTCCCAATTCCCTGACCAACGGTATTCTGCTCAAGCTGAAGCCGAAAGCATATTTCAAGGCTGATGAGGCGGCGCGGAGCGTTCCCCAGGTCAAGTTTTAAGGATGCTGCTGATGCTGCCAGCTCGTTGCGGAACCGGTCAGTTTTCCATCCAGGATGGTTTTTCAGTCCTCAGGAACAGTAAAGCATCGTGCCGTTATCCGACGGGCAGCGCCTTTCCCGCATTTGTGATGTGCAGCATGCTGCTGCTTTTCAGCCTCACGTTTTCCTCTGCCTCGGCAGTCGGGATGCCGAAGCTTTCCGGAAGGATCAACGATTATGCCGCGATGATTTCACCGGAAGCAAGGCGGCTGATCGAGACGAAACTCGACTCGCTTGAGCAGGCTGAATCGACGCAAATCGTCATCCTGACCGTTCCGTCCCTGGAGGGAGAGCCTATCGAGGACTTTTCCATACGGGTTGCCGAAGCCTGGAAGATCGGACAGAAGCAGTTCGATAACGGCGTGCTGCTCATCGTTTCGAAGAACGACCGCAAGATGCGGATCGAGGTCGGTTACGGTCTCGAGGGGCGCCTGACTGACCTGCAGTCAGGCCGGATCATCGATTATGCCATTGCTCCCTACTTCAGGGCAGGTCAGACAGACCAGGGTTTCATCAGCGGCGTCGACGCACTGATTGAGGCAGTCAGCGGTGAATACAAGGCGCCTGTCAAAAAGGAGAAGGAGGATGACGGCTCGCTGTTTATCGCGATGCTGATCATCATCATCCTTTTCATCTATTTTTCAAGGCAGGTTCCGAAAAGCCTGGGAGGCGCTGGCCCTCTCATATTCGGTGGCGGTCCATGGCAGGGCGGTGGATTCCATAACGGAGGCGGCTTCGGCGGTGGCGGAGGCGGTTTCGGCGGTGGCGGAGGCGGTTTCGGCGGTGGCGGTGCATCCGGAGACTGGTAACCAGCATTTTCGATTCATTGATGAACAAAACCTGAGGTGATGGCTTGAAACAGTTTCTTACCGTTGAAGAGAGGTTTGCCGTAGAGGCACGCGTAAAGGCGGCCGAGAAGGTGACCTCCGGTGAAATCGTGGTCATGGTCGTTCCTTCAAGCCACCATTACCATGCCGCCAGCCTTGTCGGCAGCACGGCCGGCAGCATGATTCTCGCGATTCTTTCAGCATGGATGTACGGAAGCCAGTCCATGTGGGTTTTTCTTGCTTTCTTCGGAGTTTTTTTCATCCTGCTCAACGAGATCATCAAGCGTAACGACCTTTTCAAACGTTTTTTCGTGAAAAGGCAGGAGATGGCCGAAGAGGTCGAGGAAGGGGCCGTGCGTTCGTTCTATCACAGCAAGGTCAATGAAACCGCACAGCATACGGGCATTCTTCTCTACATTTCCATTTTTGAGCACAGGGTCCGAGTTCTTGCCGATACCGGCATCTCCGGGAAGATCGAACAGCACCGATGGCAGGAGGTTGCAGACATGATTATCGGGGGGATCAGGACGGGTCGCCAGTCAGAGGCGATCTGCAAAGCGGTCGACCGGTGTGCAGCCATGCTTCAGGAACATTTCCCCCGCCGGCAAGATGACAGCAACGAGCTTGGTGACGTAGTCATTATCGGCAGATAGCTTTTGCCGTACTCCCCCTGTATGTATATTGCCTACCAGGCATCTGTCAGGATAAGACCTTCCGGGGAAAATAATGCCCTGTTCGGAAAAAACGTTTTGAACTTCGGCTTTAAATGTTTTTTTACAATGCAGTTGGCAGATTCGTTCATAACGCGGCAGCTTGACCGTACATGAAAAAAACAGCATTATATGCCTGGCACGAGGCGGCCGGGGCACGCATGATCGATTTCGGCGGTTACCTCATGCCGGTTCAGTATGAAGGAATCCTTGCCGAGCACAGGTGCGTGCGCGAAACGGCGGGCCTTTTCGATGTTTCCCACATGGGAAACTTCTTTGTCAACGGAGAGCGTGCAGGTGATTTTCTCCAGTACCTTACCACCAACGATCTTGACAAGATACAGGAGGGCCAGGCACAGTATACGCTGATGCTCTATCCTGACGGGGGCATTGTTGACGATCTGATTATCTACAGGCTCAGCCAGTCCAGCTTTTTCCTTATCGTCAACGCAGGCAATGCATCGAAGGATCTCGACTGGCTCAGGGAGCATCTCCCCGGTTTTGATGGCGTTACGGTCGAAGACCATACCGAAAGGCTTTCCCTGGTTGCCCTGCAGGGTCCCAGAACAATGCATATCCTGTCGAAGGTATTTCCCTCCATCCGGTTTGATGGTCTCGATCCTTTCAATTTCCTGAAACTCCCTTACGGCGACGGTGACATCATCATCGCCCGGACAGGGTACACCGGTGAACCCGGTGTCGAGATCTGTGTCCCCAATGAACAGGCTCTCCGGCTCTGGACAAAACTGATGGAGGCCGGAAAAGACGAAGGGCTTCAGCCGATCGGGCTGGGTGCCCGGGATACCCTCAGGCTCGAGATGGGGTATTCCCTCTACGGCCATGAAATCGATCGCAACGTCAATCCTCTTGAAGCGCGGCTGAAATGGGTCGTCAAGCTTGAAAAGAAAAATTTTATCGGAAAACAGGCCTGTCAGCAGGTGGAAATCAACCGAAAGCGCGGTGTCGTCGGTTTCAGTCTTGAGCAGAGGGCCATACCCAGGCAGCATTGCAGGGTTTTCAACAGTGATCGTCAGGAGATAGGCTGGGTCTGCAGCGGCACGATGTCTCCAACCCTGCAGGAGTCTGTCGGAACAGCAAGCATCCTGAAAGAATATACCAGCCTTGGCACCCCCCTGCTTGTCGAGATTCGCGGAACCTTTCAACCCGGGGTTGTCCGGCAACTGCCGTTCGTTCATGCCGACCGGCAGTAAGTCTTGGCAGTGATACGGTTCGGTATAAACATGAAGAAAGCCCAGAAGGAAAAGCTCACCAAAGAAATAGCCGGAATCGTCCTGATGCTCGCCTCCCTTTTTTTCATGGGAGCATTGCTCAGCTATCATCCCGATGACGAGGCGGTCATTCTGACCCTGCCCTGGCATGACGTGTTCAGCCAGAGTGCCAGAACTGTCGCCGAGACCATCCACAATCCATTCGGACTTCTTGGCGCAAGGGTATCCGTGATTTTCATCCGTTCGTTTCTTGGTTATCCCACGGTCATTCCCGGCGTTGCGCTTTTCTTGCTCGGTCTTGGTCTTCTGAGGCTTTCCAACCTCAGGGCCGCACTGCTCTTTTTGATCTACAGCATGCTTGTTTCCTTTGATGTGGCTACCATTTTCGGGTTGACGACCGCCCCTTTCGGCGATATCATGTCCGGAACGGTAGGGAGGATGCTCGCTTCGCTGCTTTCCACCGTCATCGGGTATGCCGGCGCCTGGGTTCTGCTGGTCATCGCGGGGCTGGCGCTGACGTTCTACATGGGAAGGAATCTCTTCATCAGGGCGGGTTCATGGCTGATGGCCGTCCGTGACCGTATGGTCAGGGAGTTTGCAGCATATCAGCAGCGTGCTGCGGAAAGGCGCCGGAGGAACAGCGAGAAGAAGGCTGAGCGGGAGATCGAGAAAATTGCTGCGAGTCTGAAGAAGGAGCAGGACAAGAAGCAGGCAAGGCAGGTTCCTGCGGTTTCACCTGAAGAGCCTGATCGGGAGCCTGCTGAAGAGGGCCTGCAGGCGGGCGCGGAGGAAAGCGCTGCAAAAGGATTTCCGGGCGGAAAGGATCAGGAGCCGTTATCCGGGGATGAACCCGGTCCTGAAATGGTGATCAGAAAAACCGTTCATGAAAAGGAGGCAGACCTTGATGAACGTCGGCTCAAGGTGAATACCAAGGACCGCGTTCCCTACAGGTTTCCATCCATCGATCTCCTGCACAGGCCGAAGGACGACGATGAACGGTACGATGAGCGTCAGCTTGCGGAAAGCAAGAACCGTCTTCTCGACAAGCTGAACATCTACAAGATCGATGTCGTGAGGATTGCCACCACCGTTGGACCGAGAGTTACGCTTTTCGAGCTTGAACTTGCGCCTGATGTCAAGATCAGCAGGGTCAAGTCGCTCGAGAACGATCTCGCCATGGCGCTTGCGGCAAGAGGCATCAGGATCATCGCTCCAATACCGGGGAAAAATGCTGTGGGTGTTGAAATACCCAATGGAAAACCGAAAACAGTCTGGCTTCGCCCTGTACTGCAGGTCGAGAAGTTCAAGAATACCGGTTTTGTTCTCCCTGTTGTGCTCGGCAAGACCATTGCCAACGAGGTCTATATCGATGATCTTACCCTTATGCCACATCTTCTGATCGCAGGTGCGACCGGGGCCGGCAAATCGGTTGCGATCAACGTCATCATCACCAGCCTGCTGTATGCATGCAGCCCGGACAAGGTGAAGTTCGTGCTGATAGATCCGAAACGGGTTGAACTGTTTCACTACCAGAATCTCAGGCATCATTTCCTGGCGAAATTTCCCGGTTTCGACGAGCAGATCGTGACAGATCCGATGAAGGCTGTCGTCGCATTGCGGTCCGTCGAAAAGGAGATGGAACGGCGGTATGAGATCCTTGAAAAAGCAGGGGTACGCAACATCGGGGGCTATAACGGAAAGTTTCAGGAAGACGCCATGCCCTACCTGGTTGTCGTCATCGACGAACTTGCCGACCTCATGATAACCGCAGGCAGGGAGGTGGAAGAGCCGATCACCAGGCTTGCACAGCTTGCCAGGGCGGTCGGCATTCATCTGATCGTGGCTACACAGCGCCCTTCGGTCGATATCATTACCGGAGTCATAAAAGCGAATTTTCCGGCGAGAATCGCTTTCCAGGTGGCAAGCAAGGTCGATTCCCGAACGATCCTCGACGCATCGGGAGCGGATCAGCTGCTCGGAAACGGTGACATGCTCTATCAGCCGGCATCGCAGCCGAAGCCGATACGCATACAGTGTCCCTATGTGTCGACCGGAGAGGTCGAGGCGATCACCTCCTTTATCGGGGCGCAGCATGCCCTGAAAAATTCCTATGACCTGCCATCGCCGGACAAGGGCAACGGTTCGTCGTCAGGTGCGTTTCAGGAAAACGACGGCCGCGACTCCATGTTTGAAGAAGCGGCCCGGCTGATTGTCCTGCATCAGCAGGCAAGTGTATCGTTGTTGCAGAGGCGTTTGCGGTTGGGGTTCAGCCGGGCGGCAAGGATCATGGATCAGCTGGAATACTGCGGAATTGTCAGCGCAGCCGACGGCAGCAGGCCCAGAGAAGTCCTCATTAAGAATGAGGACTCACTGGAGCTGCTGCTCAGGAACCTCCGCGGGTGGCAAGCCGGTCGCTGAATCAGACCGACTCTACCCGGTTGATTTCAGGTATGGCTTTTTTGATGGCCTGCTCCACTCCGGCGCGCAGGGTAAGGGTGCTCATCGGGCATGACCCGCATGCGCCCAGCAGTTTGACATCCACAACCATGTCCTTGGTGATGCCTACCAGCTGGCAGTCTCCGCCGTCCACCTGCAGGTAGGGACGGACCGTCTCAAGTGCGCTGATGACCTTGTCGTATACGGGATCGCTGTTAGGGAGATAATCTTTTGTGTTGCTCATGGCAGTAATGTGATACGTTGTTTTGGTTGCTTCTTTTTTCCGTTGGCAAAGACATGCTGTTTTTTCCTTGCCGAAAGATACGAAATGATTTCCATGTTACGTTCCTGATGATGCCATTGCATTCTGGATGGAAATCTGTCTTGCGATTTCTTTTGCCGCCCTGGTGATCGCGCTGGCTGTGATCGAGTCGGGATGGCTGAGGACAACTGGTTTGCCGGCATCTCCCCCTTCCCTTACCTCGCTGCCTATCGGGATTGCGCCGAGAAAGTTCAGGCCGTTGGCTTTTGCGAATTTTTCCCCGCCGTGCCTGCCGAAAATGTAATCCCTGCTGCCGTCAGGCAACTGGTAATAGCTCATGTTTTCAAGAACGCCCAGAATCGGGACCTGCACTTTCCTGAGCATTGCGACGGCCTTCGAGACATCGGCCAGCGCAACATCCTGCGGTGTGGTGACGATGACCGCACCGGTCAGGGGGATGGTCTGCACCAGGGTCAACTGGATGTCTCCGGTACCGGGTGGAAGGTCGAAGATCAGATAGTCGAGTTCTTTCCAGTCAACGTCGCTGATGAACTGCCTGACCGCGCTTGAGGCCATGGGGCCTCTCCAGATAACCGCCGTGTCTTCCTCTATGAGGAAACCGATGGACATCAGCTTCACGCCGAACCGTTCGATAGGGACCAGATTTTTTTCAACAACCTCTGGACGGGCATTCTGCAGGCCGAACATGGTCGGGATGCTTGGCCCGTAGAGATCCGCGTCGATAAGACCCACTCTTGCTCCGGTTGCTGCAAGGCTAACCGCAAGATTGACCGCAACTGTCGATTTGCCGACCCCTCCTTTTCCTGAAGCAACGGCAATGATGTTTTTTACCTGTCTGAGCGACAGCTGCTCCAATCCGCCATGGTGTCCGTGGCCGCCGTGATGACTGCAGCCGCCGGTAACCTTTGCAGACATGTCGACAGTGATCGCGCCTGCTTCCGGTACGGAAGCCCGGACAGCGTCGATGCAGGCCTGTTTGATCGATTCTTTCATCGGGCAGGCGGGTGTTGTCAGGACAACGGTAAACGAGACGTTGTTGTCCCCATCCGTCCTGATGTCGTGAACCATGTCGAGGGTAATCAGATCCCTGCCAAGATCCGGCTCGATGACGGTTTTCAGCGCTTCCGCGATCCGTGATTCCTGTATTTTCGGCATTGAGGCTGGTTTGTTTGTTCTTGCTTCCTTTACAATCGGCTTTCTTTTTATACTGTTCCCCCGCAATGTCGGGATCGATCCCGACCGTCGGTCATTTGCGGGCGAACCGCATTGTCATGGGGATGCCCTCCAGATGGAAATGATCACGCAGGCGTTTCTCAAGAAAGCGTTTGAAATTGTTTTCCACAAGTTCGGGGTCGTTGCAGAAAAGGATAAACACCGGATAGGGAGCCTCGATCTGTGTCATGTATTTGATCTTGAGTTCCCTGCCGGATTTCGTCGAGGGATGTTTCTCGGCAAGGGCTTCCTGGAGAAAGCGGTTCAGGGAGCTTGTCGTGATTTTCTGCAGGCGGTTCACTGCGATCTCCGTTGCTTTGTCGATGGCCCGGTAACAGTTTTTTCTTGTCAGTGCAGAGATGAAGAGTACCGGTATGTAGGAAAGGTTGCCGAGCTGCCGCGACAGAATGTCGCTGAACTGCTTGCTTGTTTTGGAATCCTTCTCGACAAGATCCCATTTGTTGACAAGCAGCAGCACGCCTTTTTTGCGTTCCACAACCATGTTGATGATTTTCATGTCCTGGTTTTCCAGGCCATGCTGTGCGTCGATCAGCACAAGGGCGACGTCACAGCGCTCCAGGGCCTTTTCCGTCCGCAGGGAGCTGTAATACTCAATTCCGGGATCGATTTTCGTTCTTTTTCTCAGTCCGGCCGTATCGATCAGGGTGTACTCCTGCTGGTTCCGCCTGAATGTGCTGTCTATGGCATCCCGTGTTGTTCCGGGAATGTCGGAAACGATCTGGCGGTCTGTTCCGAGAAGCGCGTTGACTAAGCTGGATTTGCCGACGTTCGGTCTTCCGATCACTGCCAGCTTGATCGAGTCATCGCCTTCCTCTCCTTCGGCCTGCGGGCAGGGAAACGAATCGAGAACGGCGTCGAGCAGGTCGGCGACACCGCTGCCATCCCTTGCAGAGATAAGGTAGGGATGGATGAATCCGGTTCCAGCGACGGCTGCGGCATCAAGAGCCAGCTGCGGATTGTCCACCTTGTTGACGGCGAAAAAAATCTGCTTGTGCCGGAAGGTTTTGTGCAGCATCCTGCCGATGTCAAGATCAAGGTAAGTAAGCCCCGAGCGGACATCGACAAGAAAGATGACCGCATCGGCTTCCCGGATCGCCTTCATGGTCTGCTCGAGCATTGCGACGCTGATCGTGTCGTCTTCAGGATTGTATCCTCCGGTATCCATCAGCAGGAACTGCTTTCCCTGCCATTCCCCTTGGCAGATGTGCCTGTCCCTTGTTACGCCGGGCGTGCTGTCGACGATGGCGCTGCGTTGCCTGAGAATCCGGTTGAACAGGGTCGACTTGCCCACGTTCGGGCGACCTACAAGGGCGATTAACGGTTTCATACAACGGACGGCGGTAACCGCTGCATTTGCTGCAGCACTGTTGGTATTGGTTCAGAGAAGAACAAGGTATTCTGTTTGTAGAATTAAGTGAAATAAATTACATTGATAAACTTTATTTTTCGGAAAAGTCCAGTTAATCCAGCAGCGTGAAGCATGAGCAAGACGATAAGTTTCAAAACGTATTCAGCCAAACCGGCCGAAGTGGAAAGGAGATGGTATGTCATTGATGCCGAGAACCAGGTTTTGGGCAGGCTGGCAAGCCAGATAGCGATGGTTCTCAGAGGCAAGCACAAGCCGCAGTTCACCCCGCATGTCGATACAGGCGATTTTGTGGTTGTTACCAATGCGGACAAGGTTGCCCTGAGCGGAAAAAAACATGATCTGAAAACCTATTTTTCCCACTCCCATTATCCCGGAGGCGTGAAAATCGAGCATGTCAAGGATCTGCTTCAGAAAAAACCTGAACTGGTTGTCGAACGGGCTGTCTGGGGCATGCTGCCGCACAACACGCTCGGCAGGCAGCTTTTCAGGAAACTGAAAGTCTATGCCGGTCCGGAGCATCCGCACGCAGCACAGTGCCCTGTCGAATTGAAAGTCAATCAATAATTAAATTACGCTCATGAAAGAGGTTATCGATACAGTAGGCCGCCGTAAGACCTCGGTTGCCCGGGTTTTTCTCTCGCCGGGCAAAGGGAGGATCCTCATCAACAAGCTGCCTGTGGAGGAATATTTCAAGGACGAGTACAGAAGGAGCGAGGCTCTGAAGCCGTTGGCAGTTGCTGAAAAACAGAACGAGTTCGATATCAAGGTCAATGTCCATGGTGGCGGAGTAACCGGTCAGACCGGAGCCGTCAGCCTCGCCATCGCCCGGGCAATTCTTGAATACGACGAAGCTTCCCGTGAAGCTCTCAAGAAAGAGAAGCTTCTCACCAGGGACCCCCGAATGGTTGAACGAAAGAAATACGGACGAAAGAAAGCCCGCAAACGCTTCCAGTTCTCCAAGCGTTGAAGGTTCCGTGGCGTTTTGCGGAGAACGCTTGATGAAATCACATATCCTGTTATTCCGTTGATCCGGATGAGGTTGGAGGGGAGTGTTCCGCATCGAACTGCGGAATTTCCGAAGACACAGGCAGGGTAGAGGAAAAACTAAAACAGAGAGGATTGACCATGTCACAACAGTTTCAGCTCGAGGAAATGCTCAGGGCGGGTGTGCACTTCGGGCATCTTGCCCGACGCTGGTGTCCGAAAATGAAGCCGTACATCTTCATGGAGAAGAACGGCGTTCACATCATCGATCTCAAGAAAACCCTCGTCATGGCGGATGATGCCATCAGGGCACTCGAAGCCATCGCCCAGACCGGCAAGGAAATCATGTTTGTCGGTACGAAAAAACAGGCCAAGCAGATCATTGCCCAACAGGCTGAGCGGGCTGAGATGCCGTATGTCTGCGAACGCTGGCTTGGGGGCATGCTGACGAATTTCTCGACGATCCGTCAGAGCATCCGGCGTATGAACGCCATCGACAGGATGGAGACAGACGGTACGTTCGATATGATCACCAAGAAGGAGCGGCTCATGCTGCTTCGCGAGAAAGAAAAGCTCGTCAGGGTTCTTGGCGGCATTTCAAATATGAATCGGCTGCCGGCAGCCCTTTTCGTCGTCGATATCAAGAAGGAGCATATCGCTGTCAAGGAGGCGCGTTCACTCGGTATACCGATTTTCGCGATGGTCGATACCAACTGCGATCCCGACGAGGTCGATTTCGTCATTCCCGCGAATGATGACGCAATCCGTTCGATCGAGCTCATGGTCAAGGCTGTTGCCGATACGGTTGTCAATGCCAGGGCGTTGCAGGTCGAGCAGGAAGTGCTTGCCGATATGGATGAGGAAGACGAGGAAGAGTTGGACAATGAGTAACCGTTCACCATTATAACCAGTAAAAAGTGTCATGAGTCAGATTTCTGCAAAGGTTGTCAAGGATCTCAGGGATATCACCGGTGTCGGCATGATGGACTGCAAGAAGGCTCTCGAGGAAAGCGGGTGTGACATGCAGAAAGCCATCGAATATTTGCGAAAAAAAGGCGCCGCTCTTGCTGCCAAAAGAGCTGAACGTGAAGCTCGTGAAGGTGTTATCTGCGTAAGGATGAGCGATGACCAGAAGACGGGTGTTATCATGGAGCTCAATTGCGAAACCGATTTTGTCGCGCGCGGCGATAACTTTACCCGTTTTGCAGGAGAACTTGCAAAGGTAGCGCTCGATCAGAGAATCTCTTCCAGGGAAGCCCTGCTTGTCATCCGGCTGGGAGAAGCCTACGGTGGCGAAACGGTCGAGGACGCCATCAAGACCATGACCGGCAAACTCGGAGAAAAAATCGATCTGAAACGCATGGCCCTGCTCGATGCGCCCGATGGTCTTCTCGAATGCTATGTTCATCCGGGTTCGCAGCTCGGAGCGCTCATCCATCTCGCCACGGATCAGCCGCAGCAGGTTCGCGAGATGGCAAAGGATCTTGCCATGCAGGTTGCCGCGTCGGCGCCAATCGTGGTCGACCGTTCGCTTGTGCCCCCCGACTACATCGAGAAGGAAAAGGAGATTTACCGCCAGCAGGCCCTCGACCAGGGCAAGGCGGAGCAGTTCGTTGACAAGATCGTCATCGGACGTCTGGACAAGTACTACCAGGAGGTAGTCCTGATGGAACAGACCTTCATCAAGGACAACAACACGAAAGTGTCGGATGTCCTGGACGATTTCAGGAAGCGGCACCAGGCCGGGGTTGAAGTCAGGGAGTTTGTCCGCTACCAGCTCGGTGAGTAACTTTCAAAGCCTCGTTGTTCGAGGCTTTTTTTTTGCGCAGATTGATAACGCATCATCATATCCATACCGCGGGGAAACCACCTATGCTCCAGTACAAGAGGATCTTGCTCAAAATCAGCGGCGAAGCCCTTGCCGGTGAAGACGGGTACGGCATCAATGCCCGGGTACTTGACTGTTTTGCCGAAGAAATCAGGGAGGCGCACGAGCTTGGTGCCCAGATAGCGCTGGTTATCGGCGGCGGCAATATTTTCCGCGGGATTTCGGCGGCGGCTGCGGCCATGGATCGTGTTCAGGCTGATTACATGGGGATGCTTGCGACGGTGATCAACTCTCTCGCCTTGCAGGATGCTCTGGAGCGTCAGGGCATCTATACGAGGCTGCTTACAGCCATCAAGATGGAGCAGATAGCAGAACCCTTTATCCGCCGCCGTGCAATCCGTCATCTCGAGAAAGGCCGGATCGTCATTTTCGGAGCCGGTACCGGAAATCCTTACTTCACAACCGATACGGCAGCCTCGCTTCGCGCCATCGAGATCGAGGCCGATGTCATTGTGAAGGGAACCAGGGTTGAAGGGGTGTATGATTCCGATCCCGAAAAGAATCCCGATGCGCAATTCTTTCCGAAAATATCCTACTTCGACGTTATCAGAAAGAACCTCAGGGTCATGGATATGACGGCGATCACGCTCTGCCGCGAGAACACGCTGCCGATTGTTGTCATGAACATGAATGTGAAAGGCAATTTCACCCGGCTGATCAAGGGAGAGCCGATCGGCACCCTTGTCCATGTCGGAGGGGATCAGTCCTGATCCGTTGATTCCTCTCCTGTACCGTGAAGTTCGGAGAGGGTCCTGCCAATCGTGTTCCAGTCGAATCCCCTGTTGCGGAGAAACGTTTCAAGGGCTTTTCTTTTTTCCTCCGGAGTTCCGTGGAGCATCCGCAGTTTCTTTTCGGCGGCGGCGCGGCAAGGCGCGTATCCGTTGAAGTCCCGGAGAAGCTCTCCGACAACCTCTTCTGGAAGCCCTTTTCCGAGGAGCACGGTCCTGAGCTTCATTTTTCCTGTCGGCTTGTGTCTTGTGATGCTCTCAAGGCAGTTCCTTCCGTAAGCGAGATCATCGAGAAGGCCTGCCCTCTCCAGTTTCTGAAGCGCGTTCAGGATGTCTGCAGGGGCACACCCCTTTCTGCGGAGCTTCGATTCGATTTCCGCCCGGCTGTGGTCACGCATGCCGATAAGCCGGATTGCCAGAGGGTATGCTTCAGGAGTGGGGCCTTTTTTTTCCATGACAGTGCGTGGACTATGCCGCTGCGGCCTCTGTTTACTTGACGCCTTCCAGCATTGACGGCCTGAGGTTGTGCTGCCGCTCGAACTCCCTGAGCTGGGTACTGAGATGGTTCCTGAACGCCAGGCTGGTGACGAGATTGATCAGCTTCTTCGGATTGTGCAGCGTTCTCGGGATGATGAATTTCCAGGCGTAGACGCTTGCATAGCTTTTCAGCACCTTGTACTGGAACAGCAGTGGATCGTATTTGTCGGACTTGATGACAAGATGAAGAGCGTTGTATTTTTCCCAGTCTTCGTCTGTAATCAGACCTTTGTTCTTGTAGTCCCAGTACATCTTGGTGCCGGGATAGGGGGTGATGATCTGGAAGATGGGCATGAAGATGTGATTTTTCCCGACAAACCGGACAAGTTCGTCGATATCCTCGAAGGTATCGATGGCTGGATTGAAGAGGAAATTGCCCCGGATGTTCAGGCCTGCCTTTCTGCATTCCTCGATGATTCTCGAGTATTTCTCTGCGGAATTCACATGCCCCTTGTTATAGGCCTCGAGCGTGCTCTGTTTGATGGATTCGAGACCGGCAAGCACGAAATTGCAGCCTGCGTCCACAAGCTTCTTGACGGTTTGCGGGTCTTCGATGAAGTTGATGCTCAGGAATACGCTGAACGTGATGTCGCACTCCTTCAGCATGTCAAGGGCTTCCCAGAGTCTTTTCTTGTTTATGCCGAGATTCTCGTCGGTCAGCATGAACCAGGGCCTGGAGGTGCGGCCTTTCTCCTTGAAGAAATATTTTTTTGCAGCTTTGACCTGGGCTTTCAGGGACTGGGGTTTCTGAGCGCGATACTGCTTGCCGGTGAAGTTCGGGGTGACGCAGAAGGAGCAGTCGAACGGACAGCCCCTCGTGAGGTAGATCGGGATGGATTTGGTCCCGTCGACCTTTCCCCTGCGGGTGACCCTGGCGATGTGCTCGTAGTTCACCTTTTTGCCTTTTTTCAGGAATGCGTCTCCTATCTCGTATGCGCGGGTAGCATTCAAGGGTTCTTGACGTGATGCCTACCAGATCGTAGTCCCTGTCATAGTCGATCCGGTCGTGAAAATGCTCGTCGACCATCTCGATGTGGTGCTGCGGAGGGGTGAGGCTGACCGGAACACCCAGGGCCATGTGGAGCAGCGGTTTCTGGTTGCTGTCGTCATCCATTTTACCCTGCGGTGAAATCAGCAGGATTTTCAGGGGTCTTGTTGCTTCAGGATTCGGGAGTTGCATCAGGAACAAAAAGACAAAATTGACAGTACTTCGAAAACCTTCAGATTCTGTTCGCAGGAAGCCGGTGCCGCCGCCCGGATGCCGCGGGGCTGCAGCCCATTCTTCTCTTCGAACATGCAAAATAGGGTATTTTACCTAATAAAGAAAGGATGTCGCCTCCTCGGAGAGTGGTGTTCACGTCTGGTATGACAAGAGAATGTGTTTCCGGTGTATTTCGTCGGTGCCCATCCTTTTCCTGGAACGGATTTTTCCTGCCGACCTGATGATCGGATGAAAAGGCTGGTGTGACAACCGGCAATCATATGCCAATCGTGGCCGCATTCTTCAGGCCGCAAGGTTGACGTCTGAAGCCTGGCGCATCGAACAGGCGCTTTTTCAGGATTTCGGATTTTGCTATATTCCCTGCTTTATGTTTCAGCACTGCATACGTTGCCGTATCCGTTACTGTTAAGTCAAAGATCCATGCCCCGTTACACGCCCGAACAACTCGCAAAACGCAACGCATCTGTGTGGACCGATATCCAGGTTATCCTTGCCCCGTTCCAGTTCCTGATTTTTCTTGCAGGAGTGACCGTTACCACTCTCTACGCGAACCATGTTTTCGCCATAGATTTCTACTGGGTGAGTCTTGCCATTCTTTTCAAGACGCTGTTTTTTGCCCTGCTTTTCATTACGGGGATGTTTTTCGAAAAGGAGATCTTCGACCAATGGGTCTATTCGAAGGAGTTTCTGTGGGAAGACGTCGGCAGCACGGTAGCGGGCGCATTCCACCTTCTCTATTTCTTTCTCGCCTACATGGGGTATTCCGAAAAAGTTCTGGCAGGGGAGGCATACCTCGCCTATCTGACCTATGTCGTCAATGCATTGCAGTATCTGGTGAGGATCATTCTCGAGAAACACAACGAACGGAAGCTGAAACTCCATGGACAAATCTGAGGGTCCTGAAGCAGTCCGGCCGGTGACCATGAAAGGAAAAGGAATATCCAAATAACAAGGACATCATGATTGTTCAACGTTTTTCGCTGCTCTGGAATCTTACCTTCCTGGTCGTCGGTCCCGGATGGTTCGTGCTGGCCTGGATGATCTGGGAGTCCGGTCAGCTGCAGACCCCGACTCATCAGGCTATCTATCTCTGGGTGGTCATTCCGGGTTTTCTCGTGATCTACCTGTCCGGTTTTTTCATTGAACGCTGGCACAGGAAGAAACAGCAGGCTGCAAAGGCGTCATGATGCCGACCCTCTTTCAAATCAGTATCGCACTCATCAGAAGTACATTGTCCTATGCAGAATCTTTGGAACGAATCTGAATATCAGTCGTCGGTAGCGGAACAGTCCGGTGCGGGAGTGATGCCGGAAGAGCTTGCCGATCTCGTGTATGCTTCACGCCTTTTCGGAAAGGAAGGGCGGCTTGTCATGCACGGCGGGGGGAATACCTCGGTTAAAAGTGTGCTGACCGACATTATCGGCAACAGGGCAAACGTGATTTTCATCAAGGCAAGCGGTGTGGACCTCGCCGCAGTGGATTCGCACGATTTCACACCGGTCAGGATCGAACCGCTCCAGAAGCTGCAGCGCCTCTATGCAACCGGTCAGAGGCACAGTGAAGACGATATCCGGAGGTTTTCGACGAGCGAGTTCAAGAATTTTCTTTACCTGAACCTGTTCCACCTGACCGACCACATGGTGAGCAAGTCCCTGACGCCGTCGATCGAGACCCTGCTTCACGCGTTTCTGCCCCACAAGTTCATTTTTCACACCCATTCCCTTGCCCTGCTCACGCTCAGCAACCAGCCTGACGGCGAAAAGCTCTGCAGGGATGTGCTTGGCGAAAGCTTCGGTATCGTACCCTACATCAAACCCGGACTCGGTCTTGCCCGTCTGGCTGTGGCGGCATTCGAAGAAAATCATGATATCAGAGGGCTCGTGCTGCTCAAACACGGCCTGGTTTCATTCGGTGATACCGCCCGTGAGGCTTATGACCGCATGATCTCGGCTGTAACCAGCCTCGAGGAAAGGATAGCCGCTGCAGGCCGCCGGACTTTTGCACCAATCGGGCTTCCGCAGAAGGTGGCCGGCATCGAGCAGGTTGCCCCGGTGATCCGGGGAGCCTGTTCCATCGAGAAGACTCCGGGAGAGCAGGACTATGAAAGCTTCGTTCTCGAGTTCAGGGGCTCACAGGCGCTGCACGAGTATGTCAATGCCGTCGACCTGGAATCGTTCAGCCAGCAGGGGGCCATGACGCCGGATTTCATCATCAGGACGAAAAATCTGCCGCTCCTCGTTCCTGCTCCAGACGCGAGCGATCTTGAAGCCTTCAGAACTGCGGTATGCGAGCGGGTCGAGCGGTACAGGCAGGCATATACCGATTATTTCAATCGTCAGAAGCAGCATGCCGGAATGCAGGTTTCCATGCTCGACCCGATGCCGAGGGTCGTTCTGGTTCCCGGAGTCGGCCTGTTCGGTCTCGGCAAGACGCGAAAGGGCGCCTGCCTGACCGCGGACATAGCGGAAAGCTCAGCGCTTGCAGTGCTCGACGCCGAATCGGTCGGCAGGTTCGAGTCGATAAGCGAACAGGATGCCTTCGAGATCGAGTACTGGGACATGGAGCAGGCGAAGGTCAACAATAACCGCTACGGTGAATTTGCCGGCAAGATCGTTCTCGTCACGGGAGGCGCAGGAGCCATAGGACTGGCGACGGCCAGGGCATTCAGGCGGAAAGGTGCAGAGCTGGTCGTCATGGACCAGAGCCCTGAAGCACTCGGCCATGCTGTGGAGGAACTCGGACCTGATACCCTCGCACTTGCCTGCGACGTCACCGACGCCGGATCGGTCAGGGATGCCTTCGACACCGCATGCCGGACATTCGGGGGGATCGACATCGTCGTCTCCAATGTCGGCGTGGCTCTGCAGGGCAGGATCGGCGATGTTCCTGATGAAATTCTCAGAAAAAGCTTCGAGATCAACTTCTTTTCACACCAGACGGTCGCCCGGAATGCCGTGAGGGTGATGAGGCTCCAGCGCACTGGCGGGGTTCTGCTGTTCAATGTCTCCAAACAGGCGGTCAATCCCGGTCCGGATTTCGGTCCTTACGGGCTGCCGAAGGCTGCGACGCTGTTCCTGGTCAGGCAGTATGCGCTCGACCATGGCCGTGACGGCATCCGTTCGAACGGTGTCAATGCGGACCGGATCAGGAGCGGTCTGCTTTCGGCAGAGATGATCAAGGCCAGATCGGCGGCAAGAGGCCTGAGCGAGAAGGAGTACATGTCCGGAAACCTGCTCAATATCGAAGTGACGGCCGATGACGTCGCCGATGCGTTCGTCCATCTTGCTCTTGAGACCAAGACGACCGGATCGATTACCACGGTCGATGGCGGAAACATCGCCGCTGCATTGCGGTGAGTCATACTGTATGTCAATTCCATTCAATCCATAAGGAGTGCCGAACCATGCCAGAAGTCGATCAGGAGAAACTTGAAAAGAATTATCACTGCGCTGTGCCGGTGGAAAACCATGGTTTTTTTCTCAGGGGGGCACATTCCCTTGATTGGGGAATGAAGAACCGCCTGTCGAGGATTTTCAGGCCCGATACAGGCAAGACGGTCATGTTTGCCATCGATCACGGATATTTTCAGGGACCGACGACCGGCCTTGAACGGGTCGATCTGAATATCGTGCCTCTGATGCCCCATGCCGATGCCATCATGCTGACCAGGGGAATTCTCCGTACGACGGTTCCTCCTTCACTCACGAAGGCAGTGGTCATGCGCTGCAGCGGCGGGCCGAGCATTCTCAAGGAGCTTTCGGACGAAGAGCTGGCGGTAGACATCGAGGATGCCATCAGGATGAATGTCGCTGCAATCACCCTGCAGGTATTCATCGGGGGAGAGTATGAAACCCGCTCGATCCACAACATGACGAAGCTGGTAGACCTTGGTCTCCGGTACGGTATCCCGACCATGGCTGTTACAGCGGTCGGAAAAAACATGGTTCGGGATGCGAAGTATTTCCGCCTCGCCTGCCGGATATGCGCGGAACTTGGAGCACAGCTTGTGAAGACCTACTACGTGCCTGAAGATTTCGACACGGTCGTTGCGTCCTGTCCCGTGCCCATTGTCATGGCCGGAGGGAAGAAGCTGCCCGAGCTGGAGGCCCTGACCATGTCCTACAACGCCATCCAGGAAGGTGCCGCCGGCGTGGATATGGGCAGGAACATTTTCCAGTGCGATGCTCCGAAAGCCATGATGAAAGCCGTCAACAAGGTGGTGCACGAGAAGTACACGTCGGCAGAGGCATTCGAGTTTTTCACGAGTATCAGGGCAGAGGGATAATTTCCATGGTCGACGGGTGACGGGCTGTGCATGACGGGTCAGGTGTTTCCGCCTCTCCTGTTTCATCCCATGGACAGCTCGTGCCGGGGCCGGCGGGTTTTCGTGCTCCTGTGTGGAGACGTTTTTGTTAATTGCAGCAGGGTTGATTCACCATTATGAATGCTGAAGACGTCAGAGGTTTTTTTGCTTCCGGGGAGCGGCTTGCAATGGCTGATTACCTTGTGCTGGACTATTACCTGGAATGCGTGGGCGACGTTGAAACGGCCCTTGCCCATTTCTGCAGCGAGCAGTCGACTGCACAGTGGAAACGGGTGGGTGTCGATGAGGATTTCAGGCCGAGGCACGGGGCAAAGGTTATCGACCTGCAGATCATCGGGGAGCTGCCTGCCTTGAGCTATCCCGTCAAGCATTCGGAGACGGGCAGGATTCAGGCCTGCCGTGTGACGATAGCGCATCCCCACTGCAATTTCGGTCCGAAGCTGCCGAATCTTCTGACTGCAGTCTGCGGTGAAGGGACATTCTTTACTCCGGGGGTACCGGTGGTCAAGCTGCTCGATATCGATTTTCCTGAATCCTATCTTGCCGATTTCGACGGACCGAAATTCGGGATCGAAGGTCTCAGGGATATTCTTGACGCGCACGGCCGCCCTATCTTCTTCGGTGTCGTCAAGCCGAATATCGGGCTCAGCCCCGAGCATTTCGCTCAAATCGCCTACCAGAGCTGGCTCGGCGGGCTGGATATCGCAAAGGACGACGAGATGCTTGCCGATGTGGCATGGTCTGCCGTTGCCGAACGGGCGGCCCTGCTCGGAAAGGCGAGGGAGCAGGCAGAACGGGAAACCGGAGAGCCGAAAATCTATCTTGCCAATATTACCGACGAAGTCGACAGGCTGATCGAGAATCACGACATCGCGGTGCGGAACGGAGCGAATGCGCTCCTCGTAAACGCGCTGCCGGTGGGGCTGAGCGCTGTCCGCATGCTCAGCCGGCATACACGTGTGCCGCTTATCGGCCATTTTCCGTTCATAGCCTCGTTCAGCAGGATGGAGAAGCATGGCATCCATTCACGGGTCATGACGAAACTGCAGCGCCTTGCCGGTCTCGATGCCGTCATCATGCCGGGATTCGGAGACCGTATGATGACCCCCGAAGAGGAAGTGAGGGAAAACGTGGAGGAATGCCTCAAGCCGTTGGGTCATATCAGGCCGTCGCTTCCGGTTCCCGGAGGAAGCGATTCTGCCCTGACGCTGGAAACCGTGTACAGGAAAGTCGGCAGCTGTGATTTCGGATTTGTGCCCGGCCGGGGTATTTTCGGCCACCCCATGGGACCCAAAGCCGGCGCGGCAAGCATCAGACAGGCATGGGAAGCGATAGAAAAAGGAATACCACTCGAACGCTACGCCGAGGGAAGGCCCGAATTGCAGGCGATGGTTGACATGGCAAACGGAAAACAATAACCGTAAGCCTCCGGCGAAATCTTATCTGAACCGCTGCTTCGGCATGATGAAAAAGCTTGACAGGAAGGTTGCGGTTATTACCGGATCGACAAGAGGCATCGGCAAAGCCATAGCCCGGGAGTTTGTCAGGGAAGGCGCCCGCGTTGTGATTACCTCGAGCAGCCGGGTCCATGTCGAGGAAGCCGTCAGCGAATTCCCCTCCGGATCAGTATACGGCCATGTCTGCAATGCCTCATCCTGCTCAGACATGGAAGCACTGGTGAAGACGGCGGTCAGGGAGTTCGGCGCGCTCGACTGTTTCATCAACAATGCAGGCGTATCCGATCCTTTCAGGAGCGTCGGCGACAGCAGCCCGGAGGAGTGGTGCCGGGTGATCGATACGAACCTCAAGGGCACCTATTACGGAAGCCGGGCCGCTGTCCGCTATTTTCTCTCGGAAGGCAGAAACGGAAAAATCATCAATCTTGCCGGCTCCGGAACCGACAGGGGATCGAATACCCCGTACATTTCCGCGTATGGCGCCACGAAAGCGGCGATTGCCCGGTTCACCCTCGCTATGGCCGAAGAGTACAGGGGTTCGGGCATTTCGGTCATGCTGCTGCATCCGGGTCTCGTCAGGACGGGAATCATCAGTACCGAGGAGCCGACTCCTGCCTTGAGGAGGCAGCTTGAGACCTTCAACACCATTGTGGACATTTTTGCCCAGCCGCCGGACAGGGCAGCGCGTTATGCTGTCCGAATGGCTTCGTCATGGAGCGACGGAAAGACGGGAATCTACCTTTCGGCGCTTGATGGAAAACGGAAGAAGTGGCTCCTGTTTACCTATCCTTTCAGGAAATTGCTGAACCGGATTGACCGCAGAACCTTCTAACTTGCCAGAATCATGCAGCAGATCGTCAAGACAACCAGAACCGTCCTGTTGTGTCTCATGATGGCAATCATGACGGCATGTTACAGTTTCAGCGGAGCTTCGGTTCCACCGCATCTCAGAACCGTTGCCGTTCCGCTTTTCGGCGACAGGTCGCAGGCGGGTATTGCCCAGTTCAGGGAGACCCTGACACGTTCCCTCATCGACAGGATCACCGTGCAGGGTTCCCTGACCGTCGAGCCCGACATCGGCCGTGCCGATGCTGTGCTTGATGCATCGATCGTCTCGTTCAGTGATGAACCGAGCCAGCTCGGCAGTACTTCGGAACGGGCAGTTACCAACAGGGTCACGATCGTTGTCATGGCGACCTATGAAGACAGGGTCAAGAATGACCGCATGTTTTCCCAGTCGTTCGTGGGATTTGCAGACTATCCGGTGGGACATTACGAGGCTCAGCAGGCAGCGATCCGCACCGCTATCGATCAGGTGGCCGACGATCTGTTCAACAAGATGATCTCGGACTGGTAGAACGGTGGATGGGTTAACTGTCCTTGTTACAGGCAGCACCGACGGAATCGGTGAGCAGACCGCCGTCTCCCTGGCGGTTCAGGGATGCAGGGTCATCCTGCATGGCCGGAATGGCCGACGCCTTCACGATACCGCCCTGAAAATCGCACGCAGAACAGGCCGGTCCCTTCCGGCAGCATACGAGGCTGACTTCTCCTCGATGCACGCGGTTCGCAATCTCGCCCGTTCCATAGCAGCGGATTTCGACCGGCTTGATGTCCTGATCAACAACGCCGGCGTCTATATGCCCCGGCGAACGCTGACGGGCGATGGCCTGGAAACCACTTTCGCTGTCAATCACCTGGCGCATTTTCAGCTGACCCTTCTGCTGCTGCCGCTTCTTGAAAAAAGCGCTCCTGCAAGGATCGTGAATGTCAGTTCAGTCGATCATTTCAGCGGGCGCCCCGATCCGATGAACTTGCAGGGGGAACATGCATACAGCGGTTATGACGCCTATGCCCTCAGCAAACTCTGCAACATTGCCTTTACCATCGAGCTTGCCGACAGGCTTGCCCCCGATGCAGGCATTACCGTGAACGCGCTCGACCCCGGCGTCATTGCGACCAAGCTGCTGCACGCCGGCTGGAATCTGATGGGGGACGACGTGTCGCGGGGCGCCGGACCTCTCGTCCATCTTGCCTGCTCGCCTGACGTTTCCGGTGTCACGGGATGTTATTTCGAATGCAACCGTCCTGTGGAATGCGCTTCTCGCGCCTCTGATCCCGGATTGAGAGGGATGATCTGGGAGAAAAGCCTGGAGCTTCTCGACCTTCCTGAATCAGGGGAGCAGCTGTTGTAGCAGCACGGTCCAGGGATGCTTCTCCAGTCCCGTGATGATCATCACCCGTTCATCGGGCTTTTCCTGAAGGCGCCCTGCAGGTTTTTTCGGCAGCAGCTTCTGCTGAACCGTCGAAAGGGCGCTTGCATGCAAGTCAGGTTTTCGGCTTTTTTGACTTCTGGTCGAGGTAGTGTTTCAGGTAGGTCAGCGCCAGATCCTTGCCCGCATGCAGGATTTCAACGACGATTCCCGATGTGGCATGTTTTGCATGAACGGGTTCTGCTGCAGGAGAGACAGTCGGGGCGTCGATCTTTTTTCTGCCGAACGCACCCCTGATGCCTCTGCCGAGAATCAGTCCTGCAAGAAAAACTCCTCCCGCTGCCTCGAACGGGTGTTTCCTGACCATTTCGGCCGGTGAAAGTTCATCCTGAAGTTCATCTTTCAGCTTCAGGGTTCTTGCCTTGATCTGTTCGCTCCGGTCGCTTATGGTCTGTTCAAGTTCATCGATTCTCGACTGAATGCTCTTGAGTTGGTCAGTTGGTGTTGTCATGTGCTGAGAGCAGTATTTTGTGAATGACGTTCTTGAGAAGATCAGGCCTGATTTTTGTAAAGAAGACAAACAAGACGATAAAGAACAGACTCACAATGAGGTATCCGAGAAAGAGGTGCCCGAGGAGTTCGCCGATCAGGAGCGCGGCCGTTGTGATGAGATAGGCGATGCCCACCACCATGACGAGGACAAGGACCAGCAGCGACGCGACAAGAGCGATTTTCTCGGCAAGATCAATCTTGATCAGTTCGACTTTTGCGTCGATGATCGCCATCAGATCCTCGTAGGTGGACGATACGGTGTTTTCAAGCAGTCGATGGATGCCGTCACGCTCTTCTGCGTCTTTGCCGCTTTTTTTCGAGGTCACGTCCTGTTCCATGTGCATTTCAGGTATGAATCGCTGGAGCCTATCGTTTTCTTTTCAGGAACATGCCAAGGAACAGGCCTGCACCAAGAGCATACAGCATAGAAGGCAGGGGGTTTTTCCTGATGTAATCCCTGGCGGTTTCGGTTGCTTCCTGAACCTTTTCGTAGCTTTCGCTCTCCCTGAAATCCTTGACTCCCTTTGAAATCCTTGAGCTGATTTCCCTGATCTGATCAGGGATTTCGTCCTTTTCGGTCCTGCCGGTTTCCGACTTTCCCGGTTCCACGGTGGTGACCGGAATTCCGTTTTCCATAGTCATCGGTGGATAATGATTGAAGAAGCCCTCGTTTCTGTAAATATAGGAAAAAGAAGATGGTTGCAATCGCCGAGAAAAGGAACTGCACCATCAGTGCAACAGTCTGCCTCCGTCAACGTTGATGACCTGGCCGGTGATATAGTCGCTTTCAAGGAGGAAAAGAACCGCCTTTACGACATCGATAGGGTCGCCGAAGCGCTGCAGGGGGATTTTCCTTAGAAGGTCGTGCTCGGGTTCGTGTTGCCGGTCGGGATAGAGCGATACCGTACCGGGAGCTACGGAATTGACAAGCACGCGGGGTGCGAATTCCCTTGCGAAGATTCGTGTCAGGTGCTGGATTCCCGCCTTTGAGACCGTGTAGGGAGCGTAATTCCGCCACACCAGATCCGCCGAGATGTCGGTCATCGTGATGATGCGCGAAACGAACGGCTGATTCTGCATGATTTTCACGGCGGCCTGCATGGTGAAGAATGTTCCTTTCAGATTCGTATCCACGAGGTTGTGCCAGTCCGATTCGGTGACATCGGGAAGAGCGGTGCTGTAGAAGTTAGAGGCGCTTGCGATGAGCAGGTCGAGTCTGTCGAACTGTTCGGTGAAGGCTGCAAATGCATGGTCGATATCGGATGCCTTCGATACGTCGCAACGGATCATGTCTGACTCGGGACTCACCCACCGGATCTTTTCCAGGGTTTCGGCGGCTTTTTCGCCTGAAGAGAGGAACGTGAAGAAAACCGAGTACCCCTGACCGGCAACGGAAAGCGCGATCTCCCTTCCCAGTTTTCCGGATGCACCGGTCATGAAGCAGACCTTTTTGCCGGAACGTGTCATTTCCTGCGCGTTAAGCTTTGATGCGCCAATCAATTAATCAACATCATCCGGCGACAAAAAGTTGTCTGCCCGGACCGGTCCTCTTTTCATGAGGAAGGCATGGCTTCCTCGACCCCGATGATAACGCTCGATGCCTTGAATATTGCACAGGCATGACCGCCTTCTTCCAGACCGAGCTTTCTTGCACTCTCATGGGTAATGACCGCGGACAGGGTGTTGCCTGCTCCGACAGCGATTTCTACCTCGGCGCTTACCGGGCCGTCGAGCACGCGCGTGATCGTTCCGCACAGGATGTTCCGGGCGCTCAGCCTTGCATCGTGAAGGTTTGTGCCGAGGATGACGGAGGTCGCCTTGATGATGGCATACGCAGGCATTTCTGTCCTGAGACCCAGTTTCTCCGCTGAACCGATGGTGATGATGGAACAGAGTTCGATACCGCCGTGAAGGGCTATTCGCACCTCGGCATTGACCGCGCCCCTGACGACCGAGACTATTTTTCCCCTGAAAACGTTTCTTGCGCTAATGTTCATGGTTTTTCTTCTTTGATGCTGTCTTGTGGTTCATGAAAACAGTGCCAGATCTCCCGGCAAGCCTTCTGCTTGTACAGCCGGCATATGGTGGCTGTTGACGGCTTGACTGGCTTATCAGCCATTTATCCTAAACAATTAAGATATTTTTATAGAAATTCTTGTATTTTTCAGTTATCAGCTCCATATTTTCCTGTGAAGATCAGGCTCTTTTTTTGTCAATCGTTATATCATTATGAATATAACGATATGCGGGATAGACAGGAAAATGATGAATGAGCGTTGAATTGCCGTGTTGGTTAACGAGCAGGCATTCGGCAGTTGAACGGCATGATTTTTTTGTCTTCTGTTATGTTTATCATGTAATAGCGTAATCGAGTAATATTATGAAAAAAATAGTTTTACTGGTTCTGCTTCTTGGGGTTCAGGAGAGGGTTTCGGCAGCCGTTCAGCCAGCGGATTCCGTTGAGATGCGTTCAGGCGTGTTCACTGCAGGAGAGATTACGGTTACCGGAAAAAAAAACACAGCAGGGAGAAGGTCAGCGCCGCAGAGATGGACAATCTCGACAGAAAAACCATTGCAGAGGCGGTCAACCTTCTTCCCGGTATCAATCTCGGTCATGCCGGGGCGCGGAACGAAGGGATGATCTATGTCAGGGGATTCGACATGCGTCAGTTCCCCCTCTATGTCGACGGGATTCCGCTCTCCGTTCCATACGATGGCTATATCGATCCGAACCGATTCACGACTTTCGATCTGTCGGAGGTGACGGTATCCAGGGGCTATTCCTCGGTCCTGTTCGGACCGAATACTCTCGGAGGCGCCATGAACCTGGTCAGCCGCAAGCCGGAGGAGAACATCGAGGGAAACATGAAAGGCGGCCTGGTGTTTGATGAAGACAGGATCGCATCATCGTTCGGGACGTTAAATCTCGGGACCAACCGGGCCGCTGGTATCTGCAATCCTCGCTTTCCGTCGTCGATCAGGATTTCTGGCCGCTTTCGGGAGCTTTCGAACCGACACGGAACGAGAATGGCGGAAAAAGGGACAACTCAGCATCGAAGGATTTCAAAGGGGCGATCAAGGTCGGTTATACACCGAACAGCACGGATGAATATTCCGTGTCGTTCATCAGCCAGCAGTCGGATAAAGGGGTTCCGGTGTGTACCGGCAGCAATCCTTCTGCTGCCGTCAGGTACTGGAAGTATACCGACTGGGACAAATCGAGTCTGTATTTCATTGCCGGGAAGTCATTCGGCGGGAAAACCCGTCTGAAAGCGAGAGCTTATTATGACAACTACTTCAATGTTCTCGACAGCTACGATAACGCGACCTACACGACACAGACATCGAAAAAGGCATTCACGAGTGTTTATGACGACAAGACCTTCGGGGGGATGGTCGAATTCGGAACGGAACTGCCTGCAGGCAACAGCCTGAAACTTGCAGTTCATGACAAATACGACATGCACCGGGAGTACAACGTGGGCCAGCAGGCGAAGGAGTTCGGGGACAACACCCTTTCCATCGCTGCGGAAAATACCTGGAAGGCAGCGGAAGATCTCAGCGTGATCGCCGGAGCCCCTCAGGATTTCCGCACTGCCGTCAAGGCTGAAGACCTGCAGAACAACAGCATTGTCTCATTCGATCTCGGAGACGATACGGCAACCAGCTATCAGCTGGCTCTCGTCGGACGGATCGACGAACGGCAGGAAATGACGGCCTACGTGGCGCGGACGACCAGATTTCCGACGCTGAAAGACCGCTATTCCTACAGGCTCGGCAGTGCACTGCCCAATCCCGGCCTGGAGCCCGAGAAAAGCTGGAATTACGGCATCGACTATTCGTTCTTGCCGACAAACCGACTGCATATCAGGGCATCGGTTTATCGGAGCCGGCTCACCGACGTCATCCAGCAGGTCAACAATGTTGCCTCCATCAGCGGGATCTGGGTTTGCCAGTTCCAGAACACCGGAAAGGGGACGTTCACGGGATCCGAGTATTCGCTCGACTGGACCCCGATATCCTGGCTGAATGCGTATGCGGCGTACAGCTACATCGACCGGAAGAACGACAGCCAACCCGATCTGCTGTTCGTCGATGTTCCGCGGCACAAACTGACAGGCTATCTCCGGTTCCTGCTCGGAAGGGACAGCTGGGCGCTGGTCGAGGCCGACTACAATACCAGACGGTACAGCACGAGCGACGGCAAGTATACGGCAGGGGCTTATGGCCTTGTGAACCTGAGGCTCAGTGCGCCCCTCTTCGACTCACTTTCGGTCCGGGCGTCGGTTGAAAACCTTTTCGACAGGGATTATCGTGTCGCGGAGGGCTACCCCGAGCCGGGCCGTCAGTACCTGCTGTCACTGGCTTATTCATTGTGACGGTCATTCAGGATCAGCTATCGCCGGCCGGGTAGTGCATGCCTGCAGGCAATGAACGAACACCATAAAACATCATGAGCATGAAACAGAAGAAATTGTCGGCCGGTCTCGCGCTGTTGCCGGTCCTGGTGCTGACCGGGAACCCCTATGCCCTCCGGGCAGAACCATCGGGCAACATGCCGGAAAGCGTCACGGTTTCAGGGCTGGTGGAAAAGCCGTTCACGGTTACGCCAGCGAGCGTCCGGAAGAGGGCTGTCGCCGAGCGTCAGAACACGCCGATCGTCTGCGACTCAGGCGAAACCCGCAAAATCCTGAAAACATACAGGGGGGTCCTGCTTCGCGACATTCTCGACTCGGCGAGGGTCACCGTTGCCAATCCGGGCAGCGTGGGGAGTATTACGTCCTTGTCCGTTCAACCGACAACTACAACGTCCTTTTTGCCTACAATGAACTTCGGTACGGTCCGGCCGGAGAGGACACCTGGCTCGTATTCGAGGAAAACGGAAAGCCGGTCGGGAAAGACGGCCAGTTCGTCGTGCTGTGCGCAAGCGACAGGGTTACAGGGCCTCGCCATGTGAAGTGGGTGAGCGGTATTGAAATCTCGAAAATCGAGACGCCTTCCATGCGCTGAACGGGAAATGCCCCTGATCAGCCGAGCCTTCTGAACGACGATGCCTTGAATGCCGCAAAGACCGTTGAGTCTGCAGCGAGTTGCAGTTCGTCAGCGGCAGCCCTGACGATTTCAGCCACGAGTCTTTCTCCTCCGGCGGAGAGCACGACGCCGACCCTTCCGTCGGAGGAGAAAAGTTCCTTTACCCTGCAGTGCAGAAGGTTGCGAGCGCTGATTGCCTCGGGATGGTTCTTGAACAGGATGATTTCGCGCGAAGAGAGTTCGAAAAGAGCCTCTCCGGAGGGAAGTCCTTCAGAGACAAGAAGTTCGTTTTCTCCCCACCGGTAGGCATACAGCCCGTTCTGAACGACAGGGTCGGAAAGCCGCAACAGATTCAGGTAACCGTTGCGGGCGCTTGCCATCCTGCTTCGTGCAAGCCGGTCGGAAGTCGTTTCTTCTGCAAGCGTGCCGTTCTGCATGACGAGGACCTCGTCGGTCATCAGCTGCATCTCCGTCAGTGAGTGCGAGATGAAAAGATACGGGATTCCGAATTGTTCGCTGACACTTCTCAGATAGGGAATGATCTGATAGCGCAATGCATCGTCGAGAGCCGAGAGAGGTTCGTCCATAAGCAGCAGGCGGGGGTTTGCAAGGACAGCCCTGCCGATTGCAACGCGCTGTTTTTCGCCTCCCGAAAGGTTCCTGACTCCGCGTTCAAGGAGGGGTTGCAGCTTGAGTACGTGTATTAGCCTTTCCGCGCTGATGACCCTGTTTTCCCGCCGGCAGCGCCTGTAGCCGTAAACGAGATTGGCTTTGACGCTCAGGTGGGGAAACAGCATGGCCTGTTGAAATACGATTGCGATACGGCGCTGTTCCGGGGGGACATTGATGCCTTTCAGCGAGCTGAACAGGCAGGTGCCATCAAGATGGATTTCGCCGATGTCGGGGTGCAGCAATCCGGACAGGAGATGGACAAGTGTCGATTTTCCGCTTCCCGATTCACCGAAAAGTCCCGTCCGTTCTCCGGAAACATCAGTCTTCACCTGCAGCGAGAAGCCGCCGAATGTTTTTTCAACGTCGATACGGAGATTCACGATTTTCTCCCCCCGTCCAGCGTTCTGCCGAGGGTTTCGTGCAGAATGAGCACTGCAACCGAAATGACGACGGCAACCAGGCAGAGCGAGAGCGCCATGGAGCCGCTCGAGGGTGAGCTTGCGTAATCATAGATGGCAAGAGGAATGGTTTGCGTTATTCCGGGGATATTGCCTGCGACGATGATCGTTGCTCCGAACTCTCCGAGACTCCTGGCAAACATGAGGGAAGAGCCGGCGAGAATGCCCCTGAGCGAGAGAGGCAGAACGACGGTAAGCATCGTATCGTACCATGAAGCTCCGAGACTGCGGGATGCCTGGATGAGCTGACGGTCGATCGATTCCATCCCGATTCGGATCGAACGGACCAGCAGCGGAAAACCCACCGTGGCGGAAGCGATGACGGCGGCCTTCCAGGTGAAGATGAGCTGTATGCCGGCAGCCTCGAGCGCCTTTCCCGGCCACCCGTTTGTTCCGAGCAGCAGCAGCAGGAAATAGCCGACAACAACCGGTGGCAGAGTCAGCGGAAGATTGACGAGCACTTCGAGAAGCACTTTTCCCCTGAACGATCTGAACACGATCAGCCATGCCGCGGTAAAACCGAAAGGGAGAGAGACGATGGTCGCGGTCAGTGCGACCTTCATGGAAAGCCCGATGGCAGTGATGTCCTCAGGCGACAGCGTCATGACGTAGAAAGCGGTTTTGCATGGTGTTCATTTCAGGACGAAGCCGAACCTGCGAAGGACCGACCGCGATTCCGCACCCTGCAGATAGCTGTAGAATGCCTTCACCTCCCTGTTTTTTGCGGCTTTTGCCGTTATGGCCATGGGGTAGGCCACTCTGGGATAGAGTTCCTGCGGCACAACAAAGAGCAGTTTCGCCTTTTTGGCCCGCAGTGCGTCGGTATGGTAGACGAAAGCGCCATCGACCTCTCCGAGTTCCGCATACATGAGGCATTCCCGCACATCCTTGGCCATGACAAGTTTGCCGGAAAGCTGCTGGTCGATACCGGCTTTGGTTATGGCCGCCATGGCATACTCTCCTGCGGGTACGCTTTTCGGGCTTCCTATTGCGACCCTGTCGAGCCCCGGAAGATCCAGCATCGAGGTCACTTTTTTCCCTGCTGTTCCTGCGAAGACCAGCGTATTGTAAGCGAACATGTTCCGGCTGGTTTCGTCAACAAGCCTTTTGCCATTGAGATAATCCATCCACTGGTTGTTGGCGGCGATAAAGAGGTCGGCGGGGGCGCCGTTCTCGATCTGTCCGGCAAGCGCGCCCGACGCTCCGAAATTCTTCACGAAGACGATGCCGGGATGCTTTCTGCTGTAGCTGTCGGTCAGCTCGTTGATCACTTCCTTCAGGCTTGCGGCAGCCGACAGGTTGATCTCCCCGGCCTTTGCGGGCGGTGCCGTCGTGAACAGGACAAGCAGCAGAACGACGGCATGTTTCAGTATATGCTTCATGATTGATGATGTTTGGTTATCAAGGGTGAATTGATGCGGCAATGTCCGCAGGTTTGCCGAAATAAACCGATGAAAGCACAAGGATGTCGACCCCAGTGGCCGCATGGTCGGCGGCATTCTCCGCGTTGATGCCTCCTGCGGCCGAGATCCTGACACCGGGAGCCCTCCGCCGTATTTCAGGAACCAGCGTGCCGAGTTCGGCGGGAGGCATCCTGTCGACCTGCACCACGTCGGCGCCCGAGGCGGCGATCATCAGGGCTTCCTCCGCTGTATCCGCTTCAACAATGATCCTGTGTTCGGGCAGCCTGTCTTTCAGGGACGGGATGCTTTCAAGGAAGGCAGTGAGGCTGCCGAGGAAAGCCGTATGCTGCCTGAAGACAAGCACGGATTCGGAAAGACCGAGGCGGTGGGGGAGTGCGCCTCCGGCCATGACGGCCTTGATGGACACCTTTTTCGTTCCGGGGAACGATTTGCGGGTGGTCACGACGGCAATACCGGGGCGAGCGCTTCTTGCCCTATCCACAATGAGCCTTGTCCTGGTGGCGATTCCTGAAGCGTATTCGAGCAGGTTCAGGGCCGCTTTCCATCCTGCGTGGAGGCTTCCGGCAGTTCCTGCTGCAGTCAGCAAGGATGTGCCGGCCTCTGCCGCCGTACCGCTCGGCAGGCAGTGCGTGACCGAGGCGCCGCAGTGTTCGAGAAGCCTCGAAGCCTCCTCGGTACAGCAGACGACGGTGCGTTCTCTGCTTGTGAACCCGATGGCTCCCCTGACGCTGCCGATGCCGAGCAGCATTGTCGTCAGGTCGCCGTACGGCACATCCTCTTCGAGGAGCCTTTCGATGTCGCTATCGCTCAGCCGGTACTCCATGGATTTTTTCTCGTATTTCGTTCTTTCAGTAACCGAATAATGTTAGGTGTAACATAATTATTTCCTAAAATAATAAGAATATGTACAGCTATTTTTCTCTGATTTGTTACCCGGATGTCGGTTTTTGCTATTCCTTTCCCTTTCATGCGTTATATTTTTCACAATATAACGCTATTGCAGGATTTCCAGAAGGTCGGTTCGGGAGGAAGACTTTTTTCGTGAAAGGATCAGTCACAAGGCAGCGAAAAATTCTGCAGAAAGGGAGTGGAGCAGGAATAACCATCTGCGGCAGAGAGGTCCCGGAGGTATTATTCTTGGTTCGTGTCTTGACTTTGTCTTGAATCGCTGTTCTGCTCGAGTGGGTAGTGAAGAAATGAAGCAGCTGCCTTGAAAAGAACAAGCCCGATTGTCACACTTGCGGTTTGCTTTTTCATGGGAGGCCGTGGTTACCGCAACGTCTCATAACCCTGATGTGAAGCGGTATGAAACGAATCTCCCTGGATAGACGGGAAAATTGATACAGTCGTGCGGACAAGGCGGCACAATGCCCTCCCTCTGATTTTATACAGGAGAGTAAAGGATGTCGATGAAGGAACGTATGGTGAAATACAAGGATAAAGAGTTCACTCGATGAAAGGCTCGATGAAGCCAGGAGCAACCTGAAAAGGGAAGCGGCCATTGCTGGCGGCAAGGATGAGGACGGAATGCACACTGACAGGTTTAACGTTTCTTCAGAATCCCGGCTTCCCGAGGCCGTGCTTGGAATACGTGCCGACTAAGAGGTTCCGGAACGTTCCAGAATGCGGGGCAAAGGTTATCAGATAATGATCAACGCCGTCTGCGCTCCTCCATCGAACAGAAGCAACGTCAGAGAGGCAAGAGCTGATTGCTTGATATCTGGGTACTTTATCGTATATTTGCGATGAACTAATCATGAGGCCATGCAGAGAACACTTGCTGCAGTCGAGTACACGAATGGAGAAGAGTCGCTTGCGGCTATAGGAAAGGCGCTCAGCCATCCGGTGAGAGTCAGGATTCTCAGCCTGCTTGCACGAGAGACATGCTGTTTTACCGGTGAGCTGACGGAAATCATTCCCATGGCGCAGTCGACGATTTCACAGCATCTGAAAGCGCTTCTCGAGGCAGGTCTCATTCAGGGGGAGATCGATCCTCCGAAAGTGCGGTACTGCATCAATCGCGAGAACTGGGAGCGGGCCAGACAGCTTTTCGGGGATTTTTTCTTGCAGGGAGGAGCTGTTTCCTGCAATTGCTGAGAACAGGTCTTGTCATGAAACTTCATTGGTTTTTTGATCGTTCATTTGCGATAAACAAACGAAGGGAGACTATATGAAACAGATAAAAATTCTCGGAAGCGGGTGCGCAAAATGCAATCAGCTTGCCGAAACGGTCACATCCGTGATAGCCGCCGAAGGCATCGAAGCGGAGGTGGAAAAGGTAGAGGATATGCAGAAGATCATGGCATATAACGTGCTTTCGACTCCAGCGCTTGTCGTCGACGGAGAGGTTCGTTCAAAAGGCCGGGTTCCCTCTGTTTCCGAGCTGAAGGCGTTGCTTGAGAGACCTGCAGGGCAGGGTGGTAGCTGCTGCGGCGGATCGGGCGGGAGCAGCTGCTGTTAGGTGGTGGTGCTGCATGTAACCTGGTACTGAAGGTATGAGCGATTTGCAAGAATCAACAACCGGAATGACGGTAAAGCTTTCCGCTGCATTCATGGTGGCGCCTGTTCTCTGGATGCTGGTCTACGGCAACCTCGAATCCGCAGCTGATTTCCTGCTGGGAGCAGCTGGAATCAATCGTGCGACCCGTTTCGGCGAAGCCCTGCACTTCTTCGTCTACGAAGTGCCGAAGGTGCTTCTCCTGCTCATTGTGGTGGTCTTCGTGATGGGAGTGGTGCATACTTTTGTTTCTCCGGAGCGGACAAGGGCTATCCTGCCGGGAAAACGCGCCGGCGCGGGCAACATGCTTGCCGCCCTGCTCGGCATTGTGACTCCGTTCTGCTCCTGTTCTGCCGTGCCGCTATTCATCGGATTCCTGCAGGCAGGGGTTCCTCTCGGCGTGACCTTCTCGTTTCTGGTGTCCGCGCCGATGATCAACGAATTGGCTCTTGCCCTGCTTTTCGGCATGTTCGGCTGGAGGATCGCCCTGCTCTATGTGCTCATGGGGCTTGCCGTTGCCGTTTCTTCAGGGTACGTGATAGGCAAACTCGGTATGGAAAGGTATCTGGAAGAGTGGGTGCAGAAGCTGCAGGGGCGCCAGCCCTGTCCCGAAGCCGGCGGAGAGGAGAAAAACTGGCCTTCCAGAATGCGCGAAGGCATCGGACATGTGCATGATATTGTCGGCAGGGTCTGGCTTTTCATCGTGCTCGGCGTCGGTATCGGTGCAGGGATTCACGGATACGTTCCGGAAAACGTTCTTGCCTCGATCATGGGGGAACGCGCCTGGTGGTCCGTTCCCGCTGCAGTGCTCATCGGCGTGCCGATGTACTCCAATGCCGCCGGTATCCTGCCTGTCGTCCGGGCGCTGATCGGAAAGGGAGCGGCACTCGGTACGGTGATGGCGTTCATGATGAGCGTGATCGCCCTTTCGGCTCCCGAAATGATCATTCTGCGCAAGGTGCTCAAACCGCAGCTGATTGCCGTTTTTTCCGCGGTCGTGGCAACAGGGATCATGCTGGTGGGCTTTCTCTTCAATGCGATTTACTAACCCGTCAACCACGGATTTCGATGACTCGTTCCATCCTGATACTGTGTACAGGAAATTCCTGCCGAAGCCAGATGGCAGAAGGGTTCCTGCGTTCCTTCGATCCTTCGCTGGACGTTTTCTCGGCCGGCACGCAGCCGGCCCGCACGGTGCATCCCCTTGCCGTGCAGGTGATGCGTGAAACAGGAATCGATATCAGCGGATACCGGCCTAAAAATGTCGAAGGATTTCTCGTCAGGTCTTTCGATTACGTGGTGACGGTGTGTGACGGTGCACGGGAAAGCTGTCCGGTTTTTTCCGGAACGGTAAGGCACCGGATGCATCTGGGTTTTGAGGATCCTGCCGGGGCCGAGGGAACCGATGACGAGGTGCTTGCTGTTTTCCGGCGGGTCCGCGACGAGATAATGAGCCGTTTCAGGCAGTTCTGCAATGACATTGCAACCGGAGGGTAACGACGTGAGTATTTCCGTGAAGCAGCTTTCCTTCCTGGACCGCTATCTGACGCTATGGATTTTTCTGGCAATGGGGGCCGGCATTCTTTCAGGGTATCTGTTTCCGGGAATTGCCGGTTTCTGGAGTGTGTTTCAGTACGGTACCACGAATATGCCGATAGCCGTCGGTCTCATCCTCATGATGTATCCGCCGCTGGCAAAAGTGAAGTATGAGGAGCTTGGCGACGTTTTCCGCAACACGAGGGTGCTCTGGCTGTCCTTGCTGCAGAACTGGGTGATCGGGCCGGTGCTGATGTTCGTCCTTGCCGTTCTGCTGCTTTCGGATATGCCGCACTACATGGCAGGCCTCATCATGATCGGCCTTGCACGCTGCATCGCCATGGTGATCGTCTGGAACGAGCTGGCAAGGGGAGATGCGGAGTACGCCGCGGGCCTGGTTGCCTTCAACTCGGTTTTCCAGGTGCTCTTTTTTCCGGTTTACGCATGGATTTTTCTCGGTGTCCTGCCGCAATGGTTCGGCCTGTCATCCGTTTTTGTCGACATTTCGATAACGGATATAGCCGGTTCGGTGTTCATCTATCTCGGCATTCCCTTCATTGCAGGATTTCTGAGCCGTTTCCTTCTGATGCGCCTGAAAGGCAGGGAGTGGTACGAGCAGGAGTTCACTCCCCGCATCAGCCCTCTGACGCTGACGGCCCTGCTTTTCACGATCGTCGTCATGTTTTCGCTGAAAGGCGAATACATCCTGAAAATACCCATGGATGTGGTGCGGATCGCGATTCCCCTGGTGCTCTATTTCTTGATCATGTTTCTCGTTTCGTTCTTCATGGCAAAGAAGGTCGGGGCGGACTACTCCAAAACAGCGACGCTTTCCTTCACTGCCGCGAGCAACAATTTCGAGCTTGCCATCGCAGTGGCTGTGGCAGTGTTCGGAATCGATTCCGGCGAAGCCTTCGCCGCGGTGATCGGCCCGCTGGTCGAAGTTCCCGCCCTGATCTCTCTTGTCAGAGTCGCTCTTTTTTTCAGGGAGAGGTATTTCGTGGGGGATTCCGGATCGTGATGCTGCCGGAGAAGCCTGCTTCATGATGTGTTGCGTATTTTTTGTTATTATGTGATGCGCCTTCATGAACATGGTAACGACTCATCGAATTATGGGCAACCGGCATCTCCCCCGCGCTGGGGAAAAGTCCCCGGGCGATATCGTCCGTAGCAGAGGGGAGCTGCAATGACCCCGATACTCAGGCTTGAAGGCGTCCGGAAGGAACTTGAACTGTCGAGGGACGTCCGCCAGACCATCATTCCCAATCTCTCCCTTGACATTTTCGAAGGGGAATTCGTGGCAATCACCGGACCGTCAGGTTCAGGCAAGTCCACCCTGCTCTATATCATGGGCGGACTCGACAAGCCGACCTTCGGCAAGGTGTTGCTCGACGGTGAAGAGATTACCGAAAAGGGCGAGTCCGAGATGACGCTCATCAGGAATGAAAAGATAGGGTTCATCTATCAGTTCCATTTCCTGCTGCCCGAATTCAGCGCGGTAGAGAATGTCGGCATGCCGATGATGATCGGAAGAAAGCTCGGCAAGAAGCAGATCCGCGAACGGGCGAGGTTCCTGCTCGATATGGTCGGTCTGCAGGACAAGTACAGCAACAAGCCGAGTCAGCTTTCCGGCGGTCAGCAGCAGCGTGTCGCCATCGCAAGGGCGCTTGCCAACAACCCGAAAGTCCTGCTTGGCGACGAGCCTACCGGGAATCTCGATTCAAAATCGGCGGATAATGTCTATCAGCTGTTCGACAGGCTCAACAGGGAACTGAGGCAGACGCTCATTCTGGTCACCCACGACGAGGAGTTTGCCAACAGGGCCGGCCGCCGCATCCATCTGGTTGACGGCATGATCGACAGCGATGTACAACTGAAACGGCCGGCCGCCGTGTAAAGCGGCGCAGCTTTTCCGTCAGCTAATCCCGATTGCCGATGCTTGAACAGATCAAAGAAACCTGTCCGCTGCTCTACCGTCACTTCAGCGCGCTCGGGGATGGCGAGCGCCACCTCCAGCACATCCTTGAACTCGACCAGTACTGGGAGCATCTCGACATGCCCCTGCCGGACGTGGTGAAGTCCGCTTCGAAGCTGCCGTCAGGTGCAAGGATCGAGGGCGAGTACGACATCATCTATGCAGGAGGCACTCTCGGTCTTCTTCATGCAGCCGTCATGGCCGTGAAATACGGTTACCGCGTGCTGCTTGTCGACAGGCATGTTCCTGCAAAATCGACAAGGGACTGGAACATCTCGAGGCCCGAGCTGGATAAACTCGCCGAGACCGGGGTGTTCGATGCAGAGGAGATCGACTCAGTCATCGTGCGCCGGTACAGAACCGGATGGGTGGAATTTTACCAGCCTGACGGCCGGCAGAAGCGGCTGCACATGACGAACGTTCTTGATTGCGCCATCGACGCGGACAAACTGCTCGAACTGGCAAAGAACAAGCTGCTTGAAAAAGGGGGGGGCTCTGTTCTGGGCGGCACCGAATTCGTCTGCTGCTATCAGTTTCCTGACGGTATCGTCGTGCAGATGAGGGAGAGGGACGGAGCCGACCGGTTCTACAGATCGAGACTCCTTGTCGATGTCATGGGCGTGATGTCCCCGATTGCCATGCAGCTCAACCGGGGCCGTCCCCAGACCCATGTCTGCCCGACCGTCGGGACCGTTGCCAGCGGTTTTGCGGACGCACCCGACGACGTCGGCGAGATTCTCGCCAGCAGAGGCCCGGCCGAGACCGGAAGGGGGATCGGACGTCAGCTCATATGGGAGGGGTTTCCTGCCAGAGGAGCGGAATACATCACCTACCTCTTTTTCTACGACAGCGTCGATTCCCCCAACGACAAGTCGCTGCTTGCTCTTTTCGAAACCTATTTCCGGAGGCTTCCGGAGTACAAGAAGCCCGGGCCGGATTTCACCATCCACAGACCGGTCTACGGCATCATTCCCGCGTATTTCCACGACGGCTTCGGCAGGACGAGGGTGGTCGCCGACGACCGCATCATCCTGCTCGGTGATGCGGCCTCGCTTGCTTCTCCGCTTACGTTCTGCGGCTTCGGTTCGATGGTGCGGAACCTGCCGCGACTCGTTTCCCGTCTCGACGAAGCCCTGCGGGCTGACAGGCTTGAGAAGGGCGAACTTGAAGCCATCAGCGCCTACGAACCCAACGTGTCGTCGATGGCCAACCTCATGAAATACATGTGTTACGATGCAAGGACCGACGAGCCGAATTTTGTCAACGATCTCATGAACGAGGTGATGATCGTGCTGGATCAGCTTCCGGAGCGCTACCGTCAGGCCATGTTCCGTGACGAGATGAAACTCGACGAACTGGTCAGCGTCATGCTCAGGGTTGCCTGGCGCTATCCGGGAGTGCTCAGGGCGACATGGGAAAAGCTTGGCCCCGGAGGCTCTGCCGGTTTTCTCAAGAATCTCGCAGGCTGGGCCCTGTCACCGACAAAATAGACCTTCAGGACAATGGAGAGGCAGACCCCGGAACAGGAGATCGCAGCGCTCAGAGCGGCTATAGAGCACCACAACTACCTGTACTATGTCAAGGCCAGACCGGAGATATCCGATTATGAATTCGACATGCTGCTCGAAAAGCTCATCAGGCTTGAAAGGCAGCATCCCGGTCTGGTGACCCCGGACAGTCCGTCACAGCGGGTAGGTGGCCAGATCACCAGAGAGTTTGCCCAGGTGAGGCACCGTGACCCCATGCTGAGCCTTTCGAACACCTACTCCCTCGGAGAAGTTACCGATTTCTACGGCAGGACACGGAAGCTGCTTGCCGCAGAAGGGGTCCATGAACAGCAGCTTGTCGCCGAACTGAAGTTCGACGGCGTTGCCGTGAGCCTGCTTTACCGGGAGGGGCTGTTTGTGCAGGGGGCGACAAGGGGGGACGGTATCCAGGGCGACGACATCACGGTCAACCTCAGGACCATTCCGACCGTTCCGCTGAGACTTTCCGTACCCTGGGTGAGCACCGGCGGCAACGGACCCGATCTCGAGGTGAGGGGTGAGGTTTTCATGCGGAAGGATGATTTTGAAAGGCTCAACGACGCCCGTCCTGAAGAGGAGCGATTCGCCAATCCGAGAAACGCCACTGCCGGGACACTCAAACTCCAGGATTCCGCAGAAGTCGCACGCCGGCGGATGTCCTTCGTGGCCTATTTCCTGAAAGGGATTCCCGACGAGACCACGACTCATTACGATCGGCTCGGTCTTCTTGAACAGGCGGGTTTCTCTACGGGAGGGCACTACCGTCTCTGCCGGGATGTACAGGATGTGAGCGGCTTTATCACCGAGTGGTCCGAAAAACGGTGGGAACTGCCGTTCGAGACGGACGGCGTTGTCCTGAAGCTCAACGACGTCACGCTTTGGGATCTGCTGGGCTCGACGGCCAAGAGCCCCCGATGGGCGATCGCCTACAAGTATCCCGCGCAGCAGGCCAAAACAGAACTGCTTGATGTCGTGTTCCAGGTGGGCAGGCTCGGTACCATCACGCCCGTGGCAGAGCTCAGACCCGTGAAGCTTGCAGGTTCGACCGTTTCGCGTTCGACGCTGCACAACTTCGACGAGATCGGCCGGCTCGGTGTGAAGCTGCGCGACAGGGTCGTCATTGAGAAATCCGGCGAAGTGATCCCCAAGGTTCTCCGGGTCGTCGAGGATGAGCGGCCTGCTGACGCCGTTCCGGTTCCGGTTCCTTCGCGCTGCCCCGAATGCGGCACTGAACTGGCGAAGCCGGAAAACGAAGTGAGCTGGTACTGTCCCAATGAATCCGGCTGTCCTGCACAAATCAGGGGAAGGATTCTTCATTTCGCCTCCCGAACAGCCATGGATATCCAGTCGCTCGGGACAGCGCTGGTCGATCAGCTTGTCGGGAGGGGTCTTGTCAGGGATGCCGGCGACCTCTACCGGCTGCAGCTTCCGCAGCTTGAAAGTCTTGAACGGATGGGACGGAAATCGGCCCTGAATCTCATGCAGGCGCTCGATGAGAGCCGCCGGAAGGGCTATGACCGCCTGCTCTACGCCATCGGCATCCGCCATGTCGGGCAGGCGACGGCAAGGGAACTGGCGCGCGCCTGTCCTTCCCTTGAGCTTCTCCGGCAGGCAGGCGAGGAGACACTCGCCGCGATTCCCGACATCGGGCCTGTCATAGCCGGAAGTATCCGTGAGTATTTCTCCAGGCCGTGGTTTCTTGCCATGCTCGACAAACTCCGTGAAGCCGGCCTGCAGGTTCGTGCAGCAGAAACAGACCGGCAGGTGAACCGGAATTTCGAGGGGCTGAGCGTGATCTTTACCGGCGGCCTCGAGCGGTATGACCGCCAGAAAGCAGCGGAACTCGTTCTCGAACGGGGCGGCCGTGTCGTCGGATCGGTCAGCAGGAAGACTGACCTTGTCATTGCAGGAAAGGATCCCGGAAGCAAGCTTGAAAAAGCGCTGAAACTCGGCATCCGGGTTATCGGAGAGGATGAATTCGATGCGATGCTTTCCTGAACGGCCTCACTGCGGTTCCTCTTACCCGGCCGTTGCAGGCACCTTTACTGCTGAAATTCGGTATAGAGTAAGACGGATGCCCTGCCGGACGGTTCGTCCTATGTTTCCGTTCTCTTACCTGTCCTGCATGCATCCTGCGGCCCTGCCATAAAAGGAAAAAAGGGATACCATGCCGGATCTTTTCGAGTACACGGATGAATTCGGCCCTTCAAAGATCATCCATGTGTACGAACCGTCTGCAGGGCTGAAAGGTATTCTTGTTGTCGATAATGTGTCGAGAGGACCATCGATCGGCGGCGTCAGGATGGCTTCCGATGTTTCCCTGGGGGAGTGCCTGCGACTTGCACGGGCGATGACGTTGAAGAACGCGGCTGCGGACCTGCCTCACGGAGGCGGCAAGTCGGTGATCGCGGGCGATCCGTCCATGCCGCGGCCCCGGAAAGAGCAAGTCGTCAGGGCTTTTGCCATGGCTCTTCGCAATGTCGAGGAGTATATCTTCGGTCCCGACATGGGAACGGATGAAACCTGCATGGCCTGGGTCAAGGATGAAACAGGACGGGCAGTCGGTCTGCCGCGAGAACTTGGCGGCATACCGCTCGATGAGATCGGAGCGACCGGATACGGCCTTTTCTGCGCTGTCGAGACAGCTCTCGACATGGCCGGAACCTCCCTGAAGGGCGCCCGTGTCGTCGTTCAGGGGTTCGGCGCAGTCGGCAGCAATGCCGCACGCTTTCTTGTCGGGAACGGTGCCGTGCTGGTTGCCGCATCGGATTCGAAGGGGGGAACCGTCAATCCCCACGGTCTTGACATTGAAGAGCTGACGGCCCTGAAGCATGCAGGCAGGAGTGTTTCCGAGTCCGTGAACGGAAAGGCTGTCGAAAAGGAGGCTCTGATCGGTGTCGAATGTGAGATTTGGATACCTGCAGCACGTCCTGATGTGATCCACGAGCATAATGTCGGCAGTCTCAGAACAAGGATGGTGGTTCAGGGGGCGAATATTCCGGTGACGCCCGGAGCGGAAGAGTATCTTTACCGGCAAGGCATCCTGTCCGTTCCCGATTTCATTGCCAACGCGGGTGGTGTGATCTGTGCGGCGATGGAGTACCATGGAGAGACGGAAACGCAGGCAATGAAGGTCGTCGGGGAGAAAATAAGACGGAACACCCGACAGGTTCTCGATGATGCGAAGCGGAAACAGGTGCCTCCCAGGGAAGCGGCAATACGGCTTGCTACGGAGCGGATCCGGAAGGCCATGGGGTTCCGGCGTTTTTCCCTTTTTTCTTCGGCACCGCACTTTCTCTGAACAGGTTCTTTCCACGTTCATGTACAGCATCAGGTTTCATGGCCGGGGAGGCCAGGGAATGAAGACCGCCGGGAGAATCCTCGGCACGGCATTCTTTCTCGAGGGGTTCGAGGTTCAGGACGCGCCGAGGTACGGGGCCGAACGGCGGGGGGCTCCTCTTTTCGCCTACGTGAGGGCATCGAGGGAACCGATTCTTGAGCGCGGCATCATCCGGAATCCCGATCTGGTCGTGGTTGCTGATGAAACACTTGTGGGGCTGCCAGCCGCCGAAGTGCTTTCCGGCGTGACGCCCCGTACAGTTCTCGCCGTCAATACCGGTTTGCGTCCCGATGTCTGGAAGCGCCGTCTCAACCTGGATTCCCTCATCATACAGATCCAGGCCGGAAAAGAGCTCCATGAACCCGGAGCCCTGCAGTTTCTGAGTTCGTGGTGCGCTGCAGCCGCAGCACGATTGACCGGAGTCATTTCCCGAAAGAGCATCGAACTGGCGGTTCGGCAGGAGCTTGCCTTCCTGCCGGCTTCTGCGGTGGAGGAGAACCTGCGCCATGCTGCCCGTATGTTCGAAACCCTTGCGCCGCACGCAGGATGCGTAACCGAAGGGAGGCCGGTCATGGCAGAAAGCTACGATCGGCCGGAATGGATCGAGCTGCCTCTCGACGAGGCTGCCGTTGCTGCTCCCGTGATTCATGCCGGACGGACGAGCGATGCAGTCCAAACCGGGCTGTGGCGCACCTTCCGTCCTGTCGTCGACGAGGCGCGCTGCCGGCGCTGCTGGTGGATATGCAGCAGTTTCTGTCCTGACAGCGCCATCAGGGTCCTTGCGGACGGCAAGCCTGAAATCGATTACGAGCATTGCAAGGGATGCATGGTCTGCGTTTCCCAATGCCCGTCCCATGCAATCGAAGCTGTTCCCGAAGCGGTTTCATCCGAGCCATCGCAAGACAGGGGGGCATCGTGAACCGTCAGCTGCTGACTGGGAATGGAGCCGCAGCCTGGGGTGTCCGGCTGTCCAGAGCAGAGTATATTCCGGCTTTTCCCATCACACCGCAGACCGAAATCATAGAGACTCTCTCCGCATGGATCGGTTCCGGAGAGATGTCGGCAAGACTCGTCACCCTTGAATCGGAACATTCGATGATTACCGCTGCAGGCAGTGCCGCCGCAACGGGTGTGAGGGTTTTCAGTGCGACATCGAGTCAGGGACTTCTCTATGCCATGGAGATGATCTATACCGTCGCGGGCTGGAGAATGCCGTTTGTGCTTGTCAATGTCTCCAGGGGATTATCGGCGCCGATAACCCTTGAACCCGATCACAACGACATTCTTGCAGCAAGGGATTCTGGATTTCTCCAGCTGCACTGTTCAACCTGCCAGGAGGTTCTGGACAGCATCCTCATCGCCTACCGGCTTGCAGAAGACCGGAGTGTCAGGTTGCCGGTCATGGTCAACCTCGACGGTTTTTATCTCTCGTTCACCAGGGAGTCTGTCGACATTCCCGGTAAGGACCGCGCTGAAGCTTTTGTCGGGCATTTTGATCATGAAAACATGGCATTCCGGGCCGGAACTCCGACAAGTCAGGCCGTTGCGGTGCTCGGCGGCGCTCCCTACTCCTATTTCCGTTATGAAATGCACCTTGCCGCACAGCAGGCACTCGCTGTTTACGACCTTCTTGCCGGCGAATTCCGGGAGGTTTTCGGACGTGAACATCCGGCCGTCGAAGCGTATCAGGCTGATGACGCCGAGATGGTTTTTGTCATGATCGGTTCGTTTGCCACCAAGGCAAAGGAGGCCGTCAGGCAGTTGCGCGCGTCTGGAATAAAGGCCGGGCTGATACGGCCGAGGCTCGTGAGACCTTTTCCATCACAGCATCTCCTTTCGCTGCTGAAAGGAGTGAAAGGGGTCGCCGTCGTCGATCAGAACATATCAATGGGCAAGGGGGGGATTCTGCATACCGAACTGGCCGCTTCGATTTACGGGCAGCCGCATGCACCGGCGCTTCTCGGTTTCATCGGCGGGCTTGGAGGTCGGGATATCGCACAGGAGGAGTTTTACGAGATGGCGAAAATCACCCTCGATGCCGCAAGGAGCGGGCTCATCCCCGAGCCGAGAATGCTCTATACCGCCGACGAGCTTCTGCATGTCAGGAAACTGCAGCTTCTTGCCCGTGCCGAACGATCAAACCGTTGCGACGATCATGACAGACCCTGAGACGACAAGATTCAGAAGAATGAAGGACCTGCCGTCGGCGCACCTGTTCGGCACCGGCACGCCGATGTGCGCCGGCTGCGGAGGACTGCTTGCTCTCCGTCAGCTTTATGACGTTCTCGGAGGAAAAACCGTTTTCATCAATGCCGCAGGCTGCATGACTCTTCTTTCGGTCTATCCGTTTACCCCCTTTACGGGCTCCTGGCTCTACACCTCGATGGCTTCCGCTCCCGCCGGCGCACAGGGCGTCCGTGACGCGCTCGACATTCTTGTCGAATCAGGGAGGATTCCCGTACAGGAGGATCTGGAGATCGTCGTGCTCACGGGGGACGGTGCAGCTTACGGGATGGGTCTTTCGTCGACTTCGGGCGCCATGGAGAGGGAGCTTGATTTTGTTTATTTCTGTTATGACAATGAAGGGTATGGCAATACAGGCCAGCAATATTCCGGGGCGACACCTCATGCCGCGCTGACCGCTACCAGCGGCGGTTGCCGGGGCTATTCAGGCTACAAGAAGGACCTCTTTTCCATCTGGACGGCACACCGTCCGGCCTATGCCGCCACCGTCATCGGTTCGGAGCCTCTCGACCTGGCGCGCAAGATCGAGAAACTGCAGTCGATCAGGGGGCCCCGGCTGCTGATCGCCCTTTCGCCATGTCCCACAGGATGGGGGTTCGATCCGTCCGACAGCGTCGAGATCGGAAGGCTTGCCGTTCAGACAGGGGTATGGCCGCTGAAGGAGTATGAGGAGGGCCGGGTGATCCATACGAAAATTCCGGAAAAAAGAGTTCCGGTCGATGAGTATCTCGGGAAACAGGAACGGTTTGCCCACCTTTTTGCTCCGGCAAGGCGCGATGATCTCATTCTCGAGCTGCAGCAATCGGTTGATCGTTACTGGCAGGAGGTCGACACTGGAACTCACTGAACGCGTCATTATGGAACCTCATTACAGGGTGGCGATTTTCGGATCCGCCAGAATACGGGAAGGAGACCGGGACTACCGGGATGTCTTCAGCATTGCGTCTGGACTTGCCGAGGCAGGCTTCGATATCGTCACGGGAGGAGGCCCGGGCCTCATGCAGGCAGCCAATGCCGGGACGAAAAGCGTTTCAGGTGGCGGCCGGTCCATCGGCCTCAATATCAGGCTTCCGAAAGAGCAGCATGCCAATTCATTTCTCGACATCAAGCATGAATTCAACAGGTTCAGCGGGCGCCTCGATACCTTCATGGCACTGTCAGACGCGGTCGTCGTCGCTCCTGGCGGCATCGGCACCCTTCTCGAACTCTTCTATGCCTGGCAGCTCACCCAGGTGGAACATATCTGTGAAACGCCCATCATTCTTTTCGGAGAGATGTGGTCGGGGCTGCTCTCATGGCTTGAAACGGAGGTGCTTTCCAGAAAGCTTTTTGAAAAACAGGACATGCATACGATTTTTCACGTCATGGAACCCGTGCATGTCGTCGGTCTGGTGAAAAAAATCCATGAGGAAAGGGCAAGGACGGAGCATGTCTGCGTGAATTTTTCAAAATACCGCCTGGAGATGCGGGAATTGAACCGGCTCCATCTTGCTCGATGATCGCCGTTTCCCGTTCCGGTCTGACGGCGTACAGGCTGTCAATCCCGCTGCTCAGGAAAATGGCGGTCTTCCGGGAGCGGTGGGCCGGCGGCTCGGCGCCGGAAGCTTGAAGAACGGCAAGGTTATTTGACGGCGATATAGAGGATCGAGGTTTCAAAGGTCAGCGGCACGTAGGAGGCCGAGGTGAAACCCGATTTCTTCAGGATTGAAGTGAACTGTTCAGCCTGCGGGAACTCTTCGACCGAATGCGGCAGGTAGTCGTAGGCGAACGTCGATTTGCTGAACAGAGCGGCTATTTTCGGAAGCACCTTCTTGAAATACACCAGGTAGAGGCTTTTCATGACAGGGTTGCGGGGTATCATCGGCTCGATGATCAGTGTGTGACCGCCGGGCTTGAGAACTCTCAGGAACTCCCTCATGCCCTGTTCAAGGTCTTCGAAATTTCTCACTCCGAATCCGGCACTGACCACGTCGAAACTTGCATTGTCGAAAGGAAGCTTCTCGGCATATCCTTCAAGAAAGGTAATGTCCGGATATTTCCTGCGGGCAATCTGGAGCATTTCAGGAGAGAGGTCCAGGCCTGTGACCTTCGATCCGGGTATTTTCGCCATCGAGCTGGCAAGATCCCCTGTGCCTGTGGCCACGTCAAGGATTCGAGGTGCAGGTGTTGCCTCCAGAAGCCGCCGGGCATTCCTGGTGGCGCAGCTTCTCCAGTAGTTGTCGATCCCGAGGCTCAGCAGGTGGTTGAGAAAGTCGTAGGTCGGCGCCACCTCGTCAAACATGTGCCGTATCGAAGAGCGCGTTTTCGATTCTATGAGTGACTTTGCGGTTTGTTTCGAGCGACTCATCGAAGCCTCAGCTTTTTTTGCCGTACACATCGTCAGGATTGAACATCAGCGTATCGCAGATCTCCAGAGCCTGGCCGTCGGTCGTTTTCCTGTAAAAGCATGAGTGGTATCCCACATGGCATGCGCCGCCTTTCTGGGAGACCCTGAGAAGCAGCGTGTCACCATCGCAGTCGATCAGAATGTCATGCACCTCCTGCATGTTACCGGACGACTCACCCTTGAGCCAGAGCTTCTGCCGGCTCCTGCTCCAGTAGCACGCCTTTTTCCGTTGCAGGGTCATTGCAAGGCTTTCGCGGTTCATCCAGGCCATCATCAGGACCTTTCCCGTTTCCACGTCCTGGACAATGGCAGGAACAAGCCCTTTTTCATCGAATTTTACTGTTTCAAGGAAGCTTTTTCGAGTATCTTGGTTCTCGCTCATTGATGCCTTAGATTAAAAAAATTGACCGCGGTTGTGCTGAAAAAGGGTGAAGAAAGACGAAACGACTCTAAAGATTGACAATAATATGGAAAAACCAAGGTGGCATCAGAGAAAAAGTGGCAAACTGTTAAATTCAGTATCTGAATGCTAATTTTCTGATGCCATGCAGACCCTGCAAAAAATTCTTCCCAAATATTCCATCGCTATCGCAGTTCTTTTCCTGCTTACCGTCGGTTATCTGATCACCCGAGGCAATACCGTCAATGTCGATGCCCGCAAGGTGACCAGGGCGGAGCTTGTGGAAGCGATCTATGCAACGGGATATATCGAAGCCGAACGTGTTGCCGCTCTGCGCTCGGAACTGTCAGGTACGGTGCTGTCTGTTTCCGCCCTTGAGGGGCAGCAGGTGAAAAAAGGGCAGCCCATCATCGTTTTCGACAGCAGACAGCCGCGTCTTGCCGCCCAGGAAGCGCAAGCCGCGATTGCCGAACAGCGGGCACTTTTTCGAGACAACAGCCTCAGGCTCTCCAGGAACCGCGTTCTTTTCAGGGAAGGTGCCATTTCCCGTCAGCAGTTTGAAGAGGCGGAAAAAAACAGCATCCAGTCCGGAGAGGTTCTTCGTCAGCGTGAGATGCAACTCAAGAGCCGCGAGGACGACCTGCGAAAACTGACGGTCACAGCACCGTTCGACGGCATCCTGACCCTGCAGCCGGTCAAGCCCGGTGACTACATCACGCTCAATACTCCTGTTGCAACCGTTACCGATACCTCAGGTTACATCATCACCGTTGAAGTCGATGAGCTTGACATTCCGCGGCTGAAAACCGGCCAGCAGGCAGTCATTGCCCTGGACGCCTTGCCGGAAAAGAGGTTTTCTGCGGTGGTTGCGCGAATTGTTCCCCAGACCGACAGGGTGACGAAGACATCGAAGGTCTATCTTCGGTTCACCAGGTCTGCCGGACTCATTCAGGCTGGTATGACCGCTACCGCCAACATCATTTACAATACCAAGAAGAGCGCTTTGCTTGTCAGAAAGAGCTCGGTTTTCGAGGAGGGGCGTCAGAGCTATGTCTGGAAAATCGACAAGGGAAGGTTGAAGAAACAGCATGTGCGCACCGGAGAAAGCGATCTCACCTACATCGAGATTGTCTCCGGAATTGCTGCAGGTGACCTGGTTGTCGTGACGCCGGAAGAGAAGTTCCGTGAAGGGATGGAAGCGAAAACCGCTGCCGAGGGCAAAGGGTGATGTCGCTCCTTGTTTCTGTTAAGAAAGAACCTGCATGATATTGCCAGCGATGCATCAGAAGGGAAGGGACAGGTGCCTGCAGTGAAACGAATAGCGGTTCTTCTTGTCGCCCACGGAGAGGCAGAGACGGCAGGATTCCTTGAGAACTGCCGTGTCAGCATGCATACTCTCCGGCATGCTTCGAAGGTTATGCCGATTCCTCCGTATCTTCAGGCGTTCATCTCGATCAATTCTTCTCTCAGGAAAAAAATCCGCCGTGACCTCGCTTTCGAAGGTTCTCCCCATAACCGGATCACACGTAAACTTGCCGCAGTCCTGCAGGAACATCTTGACGAGCATGATCCCGATGCGGATTGTACCTTCGACGTCATGGCGGCGTTTTCCGCTTCCGTTCCGTATGTCGAAAACACGATAGAGAGCACGCGTGAGTACGACGGGCAGATCATTGTTTCCCTTTCGCCAGTAGAGAACAGTCTGACATGCGGCCTGCTCTGCGAGTATCTTTCCGCGGCATACCGTCCTGAAGAGCTTCAGAGGGTGAAGGTCATCAGCGGATTGTGGCGGGACGACGACCTCTGCCGCTTGTATGTCGGGCATCTGTTCGGCAACTGTGCCGATTTTTCAGATCATCCCAAGGAAAACAACACCCTCATACTTCTTTTCCATGGAACCCTTGTCAGGGACGGCAGCGGGAAGTCCCCCGGCTTCCGGACCGGCGCGGAGGAAACCGCCCGCTTTGCCGGGAAGCTGACATCGGCTGTCATGTCAGATCTTCGCAATCCGTTCGGTTCCGTCATGACCGCATATCTCAATCACGATGTCGGCGGCGTCTGGTCGAAACCCTCCTTTGAAGAGGTCTGCAGTTCGCTTTTCCCGGAAGGCAGGGGAATGACGGCATTGTTCGCGGCAGGCTATTTTGCCGACGGCAATGAAACCATCCACCGATCCCTGGAATTTTCCCGATCGAATCCGGCACGACAGGTACGGGCAATTCCCTGTCTGAATGCAGGGCGTTCGTTTGCCCGATTCCTTGCCGGCCGGGTGAAAGCCGCCTCCCGGCAGATCATGCTGTAGCGGAAGATCCTCCGCCGGGCAGCGCACTTGCTTCTGGTCGTTCCCCTGACCCGTGCCGCTCTCGACCATATCGTAATGCAAAAGAAATACCGTATCTTCAATCAATGAACACTCCCGTTTCAGCCGGAGGATTTCAGGAAATCCGAGGTGCAGCTTTCCTCCTCCTTCCCGGTCAGTTGTTTTTTTCCGGCAGTGTCCCTGTTTCCGAGCAAGCCGGTTCCTGCTGTTGAGGTTTCCGGGGCTTGTGACGAAAGCCATCTGATGCATCTCCAGTCACAGAGGTATCTATCAACCATCCCTGCAGACGTCTGACAGGGATCACAAAGGATGACATTCATGGACTACAGCAAGGAAACAATCGCGATGCTGATCGATGCGGACAATTCTCCAAGCGACAAGATCGATTTTGTACTGGCGGAGATGGCCAAGTACGGTGTCGTGAACATACGGAGGGCTTACGGGAACTGGAAAAGCCGGTCGCTCAAGGGATGGGAAGAGCTTCTGCACGATTATGCGATCCGGCCCATCCAGCAGTTCGATTACACGAAAGGGAAAAATGCAACAGACATGGCCATGACCATCGATGCCATGGACCTGCTTTACAGCAAGAAGCTCGATGCGTTCTGCCTCGTTTCCAGCGACAGTGATTTTACTCCTCTCGTGATGCGTATCCTGTCCGAGGGCCTGAATGTCTATGGATTCGGCCAGAAATCGACGCCGTCTCCCTTCGTGAACGCCTGTTCGAAATTTCTCTACCTCGAATCGCTGGGTGCACCCGAGAAAACAAGAAGCGAGGCTGGCAAACGGAAGTCCGGACAGGAACTGAAAGGAGATACCAAACTTCTGACCCTTATCAGGAATGCTGTTGAAAGCGCTCAGGAAGAGGACGGATGGTCGAATCTTGCCAAGATAGGGAAGCATATTTCGAATCAGGCCTCCTTCGATCCGAGGAATTACGGATTCAAGCGTCTCAGCGACCTTTTCCGTTCGATCGATCTTTTTGAAACGGAATTCAGGAACAACAATTCCGAGCTGTATGTGAGGGACAAAAGAAAATCGAGGAAATCCGATTCCTGCCTTGAAACCGATGTCATGCCGTGATATCGGCCCGGTCAACCCGCCCTGAACCTGCGGAAGAATGTGACGCACCATGGATATCATCGCCGATTTGCTTGGAGGCATCACAGGTCTTGCATCGAACCTGTGGCCGAAACCTCAGGAAAAGCCAGGCCTTGTCAACGGCAGACTGAGAGCCTGCCCCGGAACTCCGAACTGCGTGTGCAGCGAGAGCGCCGATCCTCTGGATCGGATAGAGCCGCTGACGTTCCAGGGAGCGCCGGAAACTGCCTGGGAAACGCTCCGGATTGTCGTGACCGATCTTGGAGGTACAGTCCGGTCGGAAGAAAAGGATTATCTCTGGACCACATTCCAGGTTCCCGTGCTCGGTTTTACCGACGATGTGGAGTTCAGGCTTGACGCTTCGAACCGGACGATCCATGTCCGGTCAGCTTCCCGACTCGGGTATTCCGATCTCGGGGTCAACAGGGGAAGGGTCGAACAGCTGAGAACGGCTTTCGGACGTGCCGGACACCACTGAATACAGGAGACTCTCCGTTTGAGATTGCAGGAGCTCCGGTCCGGGGTGAACCGGTCTACCCCTGTAGCCTGAGCGGAAGTTCGAGCCCGTGCTTCTCCAGGAGCTGCCGGTTGCCGAGGATTTCCCTTGCCATTCCTCTCGACGCGATAGAACCCTCCGACAGGAGGAACACCGTGCTGCAGGTGTCCCAGATGAAATCGAGGTCGTGCGATACGATGATTATCGTTCCCTCGAGCGTGTTGACCAGGTCGATAAGCTTCCGCCTGTTCCGGGGATCGAGATCCGAAGTCGGCTCATCCATGACCAGGACGGACGGATGCATGACCAGGACAGATGCAATTGCTGCAAACCTTTTCTGCCCCTGTGAAAGATGAGAAGGGGGCTTGTCACGATGTTCCCAGAGTCCGAACTCCCTGAGCAGCCTCTCGGCCTCTTCCCTGCTCGAACGTTTGTCCATACCGAGGTTCTCCGGGCCGAACAGAATGTCGTCGTGGATTCGTGCCATGAAGAGCTGGTCGTCAGGATTCTGGAAGACCAGGCCCGCGCACCGGCGGATGGTTTCGCTGTTTTTCCTGCTCGATTCGGTTCCTCCGATGGTTATGCTGCCGCTCTGCGGCAGGAACCATCCGTTCAGGTGGCTGACCAGCGTTGATTTTCCCGCGCCGTTTGCCCCGATGATGCCGGCCCGTTCTCCTTTTGACACAGCGAGCGATACGTCGACAAGCGCCGCTTTTCCGTCAGGATAGCGGAAGGAGAGCCTTTCGACGCGGACCATGTACTCCTCTCCGCTACTCATGGCACGAACAGAATCCGGATGAGGACGAATCCGGAGACGCTCAGCAGGGCCACGCCTGCGTCGCGAGCCGTGAAAGGTTCTGTGACCGGCACGGGCATGCGGTTTTCGAACCCGCGTGAGCACATGGCCATATAGATCCGGTCTGCGCGTGCCGAACTTCGCAGCAGAAGAGAACCGATCAGGCTTGCAGCGGTCCGGAGTTCCTTGCCTTTTCCCCCGAACGAGCGGAGGTCCCTTGCCTTCTGCAGGGACCGGGCCTCACCCGCAAGCAGAAAGCTGTAGCGGTAGACGAGCTGGAGCTGGGTTACGAACACAGCCGGCACGCCGAATGCACGCAGCGCGCTGCCGAAACGATGGAAAGGCATGCACAGGGAAAATACGTGCAGCGTCGCGAGGGTCACGAGTGATTTCACGGCGATGACGGAGCCGGAAATCATGCCTCCTGTTACGAGAATCCTGCCTGCGTTGAAGGCCGGTTCCCGGTCGAAATACAGGTTTCCTGCCGCCATGAACAGGACAAAAGGCAAGAGAGCGAGGATGCGCCAGAAAACGAGTTTCAGCGGAAGCCTTGCTGCAAAGATTGCGAATGCCGGAAACGATCCGTATGCAATCACCGCAGGCAGGTTGTTTTTCGGGACGGCAGCGACAAAAAGGATGAAAAGCGCCAGAACGGAAAGGGCGGCACGGTCTCCCGCTGGCAGGCGGACATCCGGTTGACTGTGCCGGTTTCCGGAATCATTCACCTGAGGGTTCCGTTTTTTTCGTTCTGGTTCCCAGCATCATTCCGGCCGTTCCGGCAACCAGCAGGACAAGCAGGCTTCCGGTGATACCCGATACCGTTGTGCCCGGATTGACCGGGGTATCGGAAACGGGCGTCTGCTGCGCTCTTGCGCCTGTTTCCCTGAATCCGTAATCGGGAAGGAATGCCAGTCGCTTCTGGACTGCTGCAAGCGTGTTGTGGACGGGTTCGTTGCGGTCTCCCGGTTCCGCGATTCCGGAAGTTTTCTGCATCGACCATTCAAGGCCGTCAGGAGACGGGGATGCAAACCAGGAAACCACTCCTCCGGTTATCAGTGCAGCAAAGACGAATGCTGCAGGGATGATTGAGCGGTGGCTGTCCTGTCCGGTTTCCGATGAGAGCAGCGAGGGTTCGGTGCGGGCCACGAATGCCAGGATCGTCCAGGTCAAGGCGCCTTCGACGATGCCGATCGCAAGATGGATGGGCAGCATGAAGAGCATGAAGGTGCCGAACGGCAATTCGCTGATGCCCGAGAGGGTGGTCTGGAGCACAACGGAAAACGCGCCCATCAGAAGACCCGCAGGAGCAGCGATCATGCTTGCAGCGCCGATCCGGCCAGGTGAGAGCGAGTCACCGGCTATGGTCCGGAAAAGCAGCGGGAACGCGATGAACGCAGGGAAGAACACAAGGTTGAAAATGTTGCATCCGAGGGCCAGCAGGCCCCCGTCAGCGAAGAAAAGGCACTGGATCACCAGCACCGATGCCAGTGCAAGAAAGGCCCGGTAGGGGCCGAGCAGCACGGTCAGCAGCAGTCCGCCGCCCAGATGGCCGCTTGAACCCGTGCCCGGGATGGTGAAATTGATCATCTGGGCGGCGAAGACAAACGCGCCGAGCACGCCCATCAGCGCTGTTTTCCTTCCATCCTGCTCACGGGCGGTTTTTCGGGCCGACCACGCGATGAGGGAGCCGCTCAGGGCCCAGAAGGTTCCGCCGGTTACCGGCGAGAGCAATGCGTCGGACATGTGCATGGCTGTGCTTCTCCTTTGATTGAAAGCCGTTGCATTATTCCTTTCAGAACCTGGCGGCAAGGCCTGCGAGCAATGTGGTATCGGTCTCCGCGTCATTGAGTCCTCCCTTCATGCCGATATCGAGATCAAGGTTCTCAGAAACGCTGTAGATGAATCCGCCGATGAGGAATACAGGATGCGTGCTGCTGCTGCGTTCCTCGCTGGTTTCAATGCCGATGTTGCCAACCGTTCTCAGCCGGTTCGCGGTATTGATCTCGGCCGCCAGCGATGCGTGCCAGATGTCGTTTCGGGTTTCGGCATCCACCGCCTCATGGTGATAGTTGTTCCTTCCCCATCCGGTGTTGGCGTGCAGTGCGCCGAAATCGCCCTCTTTGGTCGCAATGAGCATGATGGAGGGAGAAACAGCCCCGCTGCCGAAGCCTTTTTCGTCATTACCTGTCGGAATCGAGAGCCCGGGCTTGAGGGCGAGACTGAAACCCCGATCTTCATTTTCGAAAAACCTCCATTTCAGTTCCAGGCTCATGTCTCCCATGCCGCTGTCTTCACCGGCGGAAAAGCCGTTTTCCTCCACCGAGTACCACTGGAAAGGCATGCCGGCCACCAGATCGATGTTGTCCGTCAGGCCGTATGAAACCGCCATGGAGGTTTCGCCGCCGGTTTCACTGCTCCCGATGCCTGCCTCACGGTAATTGTTCCAGGAGATTTCGCTGTTCAGCTCGATCTGTATCTTTGCCTTTCCCTGGGTTCCTGTGTCGTCGGTGATGAGCGGATGGGCGGCGAAAGCCGTCGAGGATACGAACAGAAGCGCCGCCGAAAGAAACGGGGTCGTTTTCATGGATGGAACACTCTTGTTATTGTGTGGTAGCACTATAATACGAATTGTGCTACTCTTTCACAAGCCCTTCCTGACCTGTCGAGGAGATGCTGAAGCTGACGTGTTTGACTCCGGGCCTGGACTTGAGCTGGGAGGTGAGCTGTTCAACAATGGGCGCAGTGCCTTTCACGGCAATGATTTCAAGGCAGTGGTGATGGTCGAGATGGATATGCTGGGTGGAAATGATGGTGTCCTGGAAATCGTGCTGGATATCGATGAGCTGATTGACCAGCTCACGTTTGTGATGGTCGTAGGTCATGATGATCGCTCCGGCGACCGTTCCGCCTTCAGTCCATTGTTTTCTGACCAGTTCTTCCCGTATCAGATCACGGATGGCTTCAGAGCGGCTCTGGTAGTGCCGGGATTCGATATGTCGATCGAACGCCTCGATCAGGGATTTATCGAGGGAAACCCCGAAACGGTAGACATCGCTCATCGTCTTATTAACCGGGTTCTTGTGGCGCAGTTGCAAATGTCAGGTGCAGGAGCGGCGAAAGCATGTTCGCCTTTCCACGGAAACCCCGATGGGCACCGGCAGCCTGCAATGCAGTTGCCTTTTGTTGAAACCATGGGTTTTACATGACAAGTTTTTCATGAATTGCCTTTGCTGCCGTTCTGCCAGCACCCATAGCGAGAATGACCGTTGCTCCTCCTGTGACGATGTCGCCACCGGCATAAACATATTCCTTCGATGTTGCCATGGTATTGAGGTCGACGACGATTGTGTCCCGTTTGCTCACTGCTATGTCGGGTGTAGTCTGTTTGATGAGCGGATTGGAGCCGTTACCGATCGAGATGACCGCCATATCGATGGGCAGAACGAATTCCGAATCTTTTACAGGCACCGGTCTCCGCCGGCCGGATTCATCCGGTTCACCAAGTTCCATTTTGAGGCATTTGACGCCTGTAAGCCACTGCTGATCGTTTCCTATAAATTCCACCGGAGCCATGAGCAGGAGGAATTCGATGCCTTCCTCCTTTGCATGATGGATTTCCTCGATACGGGCAGGCATTTCGGCTTCCGATCGCCTGTAGACGATGTATGCATGTTCAGCTCCGAGCCGTTTTGCCGTTCGCACCGCATCCATTGCGGTATTCCCGCCGCCGAAAACGGCAATGTTCTTTCCATGGCATTCGAAAACGGGCGTGTCACTCGAAGGAAAGTCATACGCTTTCATGAGGTTGACCCTTGTCAGGAACTCGTTTGCCGAAAGAACACCTACAAGATTTTCTCCAGGGATGTCCATGAACCAGGGAAGGCCCGCACCGACGCCGATAAAAACAGCGTCGAATCCTTCTTCTTCGATCAGTTCGTCGATTGTGATCGTTCTGCCGACAACCATATCGGTACGGAACTCGACTCCCATCATGCGAAGCCCTTCGATTTCAGCTCTCACGATCTCTTTCGGAAGGCGGAATTCGGGTACACCGTACAGGAGTACTCCGCCGAGTTCATGAAGTGCTTCAAAGACCACGACATGATGCCCGTATCGTGCAAGGTCGTTCGCGCAGCTCAGCCCTGCAGGGCCGCTGCCGATGACGGCTACATTTTTTCCGGTCGGAGGGGCCACTGCAGGCGTTTCCACGACACCGATCTGCCTTTCGTAGTCCGCGACGAACCGCTCGAGGTGACCTATCGCAACTGGTTCCAGCTTCTTGCCGATCACGCACTCCTTTTCACACTGGTCCTCCTGCGGACAGACCCTGCCGCAGATTGCCGGAAGCACGTTGTCCTCCTTGATTTTTCTTGCAGCACCGAGGAAATCGCCTTCAGCGACAAGCTTGATGAACTGATCGATCTTGATGTTGACGGGACAGCCTTTGATGCATACAGGATCCTTGCACTGGATGCAGCGGAGAGCCTCCGTCTGAGCAAGTTCTGGAGTATATCCGAGATTCACCTCCCTGAAGTTCCCCTTCCGGACATCAGGATCCTGAGCCGGCATCGGCTGGCGGGGAATGGCAAGGCGTTCTTTGGTCGTGATAGTTCTGCTGTTCATCATGATAAGGTTTTATACTGTGTTCAGAACGTGCTAACAAGGCAAACCTGCCCCCTGATCTCCGTTATTGCGGTATCAATGAGCATGGTATGACGGGAATGGAAGGTGTCAGTCTTCTCAGTGCCGTTCAAGCTGGCAACGGTGAGCAAACACTTCGTCCGACTTCTTTTCTTCCGGCAGATAGATCCTGTTCCTGTCGGCAAGATTTTTGAAGTCAACGAGATGTGCATCGAATTCAGGGCCGTCGACGCAGGCGAACTTGATCCGGTTGTCAACGGTTACCCTGCATCCGCCGCACATGCCGGTACCGTCAACCATGATCGGATTGAGGCTGACAACGGTTTTGATCCTGTAAGGCCGTGTGATTTCGGCAACGGCTTTCATCATCGGTATCGGGCCTATTGCAAGCACAAAATCGATTTTTTTCCCGGAATCGAGGAGTTCCTGGAGCTTCTGGGTTACGAAGCCATGGAATCCGTAGGAGCCGTCGTCAGTGGTGATGTATGCCTCGTCGCTGACGGCCTTCATCTCCTCTTCGAGGATGACCATATCCTTCGTTCTTGCGCCGTTGATCGTGATGACATGGTTTCCGGCTTTTTTCAGAGCAACTGCAGTGGGATAGGCTATGGCACAACCGACGCCGCCGCCGATACTGACCGCCGTACCGAAGTATTCGATATGCGAAGGTGTCCCGAGGGGACCTACGACATCGGCAAGGGTGTCACCGGCATTTTTCCCGTTGAGCTCCCTGGTCGATTTTCCTGCTCCCTGAGCGATGATCGTGATGGTGCCTTTTTCCGGGTCGGAATCGGCTATGGTCAGCGGAATGCGTTCACCATGTTCACTTACCCTGATCATCACGAACTGGCCGGCTTTTCTTTTCCGGGCGATTCGTGGCGCTTCTATTTCAAATTTTTTAATGTTTTCAGCTAAAAAATTTGAGGAAACAATTCTGTACATTGGTTCTCGAATTTCGTGACGGGTGGTTCGGGAAGACTTTCGGGCAAGTCAAAAAATGTTAATATAATACACATTGAACCACTAATCTAAAAATTAAGTTTACAGAGCATGGGCATGAAAGCGGGCTTTTTACGTGCCGTGCGGAAAGATTCAACTGATTTGTATGGTGTTCATTGCCGACTACGGGGCCGGGAATCTCCGTTCAGTTCAGAAAGCGTTTGATTACCTTGGCGTCAAGGCGGTCGTCAGTGACAAGGCGGCAGCGATGTCGGGCTATGAGAAGGTGCTTCTGCCGGGTGTAGGTGCTTTCGGTCCTGCAATTGACTCCCTGACCCGCCTCGGCTTCCGTGAAGCGGTCGGGGAGCATATCGACAGGGGACGGCACGTGCTCGGCATCTGTCTCGGCATGCAGCTTTTTCTTGGCGAGAGTGAGGAAATGGGTGCCCACAGAGGACTTGGCATCATTCCCGGCAGGGTACTGCAATTCAGGAGCTCAACCGACAAGATCCCGCAGATAGGCTGGAACTCGGTTGATTTCCACAGGGAAACTGCGCTGTTCAGAGGTATACCGGATCACTCGTTCTTTTATTTTGTCCATTCGTACTACTGCGAACCGGAAATGCCGGAAAGTACAGCAGCCACAACGTTTTTCGCGGGAAAAAACTTTTGTTCGGCCATTGAAAAAAATGGTATTTTCGCTGTACAGTTCCACCCTGAGAAGAGTTCCGAAGTAGGGCTGAGGGTGCTGAAGAATTTTGCTGAGTGTTAAGCCGGGTTTTACCGTTATGCTGATCATTCCTGCTATCGATATAAAGGACGGCAAGTGCGTCAGATTGACCAGGGGGGATTTTTCCCAGCAGAAGATCTATCTCGACAATCCGTGCGACATGGCCGTGATCTGGCGCAAGCAGAACGCGAAAATGCTCCATGTTGTCGATCTTGATGCGGCACTGACCGGAGAACTGGTGAATTTTGACAGGATACGCGAGATCGTATCCGTGCTCGATATCCCGATCCAGGTCGGAGGCGGCATACGGTCGGTCAAAGCTGTCCAGCGGTATTTCGATATCGGAGTCTGCCGTGTCGTAATCGGATCGGCTGCAGTAACCAATCCTGCACTGATCAGCGAACTGCTGAAAAAACATCGGGCATCGAAGATTGTCGTTGGCATCGATGCCGAAAACGGTATCCCGAAAATCAAGGGCTGGACGGAAAGCACCGGCATGAAGGATTACGAGCTTGCTCTTGAAATGAAGAAGATGGGTGTCGAGCGTGTCATTTATACCGACATATCCCGTGACGGCATGATGCAGGGGGTCGGCTACGAGACGACCAGAAACTTTGCTGAACGTGCCGGTATGAAGGTGACTGCTTCCGGTGGCGTCACAGGCTATGAGGACCTGAAAAAGCTTATGCAACTTGAGTCCCTGGGAGTCGATTCGGTCATCATCGGCAAAGCCCTGTATGAGTGCAATTTCCCCTGTCAAGAGCTGTGGTATGCCTATGAAAAGGGGATAAGAATCGACGGTGATTTTTCCACCGCCAGAAAACGGGAGTGCCTTCTCTGAGCTCCTGAAATCCGCCTCCCTTGATAAAGCAGAACATATCGTGCAGGAAGAGGACCGACAGATCCGCCAGACAATCGAAGCCCTGATCTTTGCTTCAGAGGAAGCACTGTCCCGGCATACCATACGGCAGGTTACCGGACTCGATCTGACTCCTGCTGATTTCGATGAGATTATCACAGGTCTGAACAGTGACTATGCCGCTACCGGCAGGACCTTCCGGATCCATGCTATTGCAGGCGGGTACCGGTTTCTCAGCGAGCCTGAATTCGGTGATGTGATCAGGAAGCTGCTGGCGCCGGTTATCCAGCGGAAACTGTCGCAGTCGATGATCGAGGTTCTTGCGGTCGTTGCATGGCATCAGCCCGTTACGAGAGCTGACATCCATCAGATCAGGGGGGTCAATCCCGACTATGCCATCGACAGGCTTCTTGCCCGCTCTCTCATCGAGGTGCGCGGAAGGGCTGATGCTCCAGGCAGATCCCTGCAGTACAGTACGACAAAAGAATTTCTCGATCTGTTTCACCTCTCCTCCCTGAAGGATCTGCCGAAATTGCGTGAAATACGGGAAATTCTGCAGGAACATGAAGAACAGCAGTTTCTTGTTCCTGAAGAACTTTCGAATTCAGGTGGGGAGCCCCGGTAGGCAGCTCCGGTTATGAAGATGAGACAGGTTCAGGAAAACAAGGTCAGGATCAACAAGTTTCTTGCGCTTTGCGGGGTCGCTTCAAGGCGTGCTGCCGATCAGCTTGTCATTGATGGCAGGGTGATGGTGAACGGTCGGGTTGTTGCAGAGCCCGGTCTTAAGGTCGATCCGTCGGTTGATGACGTGATCGTTGACGGCCGCACACTTGCCAGACCGGAGGAAAAGAAGGTGTACATTCTGTTCAACAAGCCGAAAAACGTCATCACCACTACCCGTGACGAACGTGAACGGGAAATGATCCTTGATTTCATCAGTGTGCGTGAACGGGTTTTTCCGGTGGGACGTCTCGACAGAAAAAGCACCGGGGTTCTGCTCCTGACAAATGACGGAGACCTTGCTCACAGTCTCATGCATCCTTCGTCGATGGTCGAGAAGGAGTATCTTGCCGTTCTTGATGCAAAATTTCCGGCCTCCCTTCTTCTGAAACTGACCGGAGGCATGAGACTGAAAGACACCGGTGAGAAGGTGAGCTCCTGCAAAGCAAGGATAATGGATGATGGAAGGAGCGTCTGGATCAGCATTCACGAAGGAAAAAACCATCAGGTCCGGAGAATGTTCAGCACGCTCGGTTTCGAGGTGAAGAGGCTTGACAGGGTGGCCTATGCCGGATTGAACGCCGGAAAGCTCAAAAGGGGTGAGTGGCGGTACCTGAACCGTAACGAAGTGAAACAGCTTTATCAGTTATGTCGTGAAACCTGAGTTCATGTTGTTCTGATAAACCTTTCAATTCCCCAGCCCATGAACAGACCATATCCCCTTGTGCCGCGCCGGATGGCGCTGGTTGCGGTACTGCTTTTTGCCTTTCTTGTTCCGTGCACGGCTCTTTGCCAGGAAGAGCTTCTGGAACTTCTTGAACGGAGCGAATCGGAGGGCAACATAGAGCAGCTTCTCGAAGAGCTCCAGGATCTCAGGAAGAAAAAAAGGTACATCAGTGATGCGAAGCCGGAGGAGCTGCTTATTCTGCCGTTTCTGACGCGAGTCGACGTGGAAAGGATCATCGGGTGGCGTCGTAAGGAAGGGATCACGTTCTCGGTGGAGGAGCTCGGCAAGCTTATCGGCACTGAAAAGGCGGCGAAGATCGCATCGTTCTTCCTGCTGGACAGACCTGCGGGAGCAAGGGAGATAACCCCGGTCAGCAGGATTGAAGGCAGTTTCTCCAGCAGGGTGTACTGGGAAACGCCGCCCCGCACGGGCATTGAAAACGGCAAGTACGAAGGCGGGAACTACAGACTCTATAACAGGCTGCAAGCCGGTTCTCCGCATTTCACGTTCAGTGCGGTACAGGAAAATGACATCGGTGAGCCCGATACGGGGGATTTCATCTCGCTCAGCCTTTCTCTCGAAGACGCCGGTATTCTGAAACGGGCAGTGCTCGGTAATTATGAACTCAGTTTCGGTCAGGGACTCCTGGCAGGTCAGGGAAGGTATTTCACGAAAGGAGCGGATGCCATCGACGGGGTTCTCATGGCATCAAAACCGCTAAGGCCCTATGCATCATCATCGGAATACGGGTTCATGCAGGGAGCGGCCGCCATGGTCAGCTTCTATCCTGTGGACATAACCGCGTTTTATTCGCACAACCGTGTCGATGCGAGTATCAGCGACGGTCTTGTCACCAGCATCACAACCACGGGATATCATCGCACTGAGAATGAACAACAGAAAAAGGACAACCTGACCGAAGAGGCTTTCGGCGCGAACCTTCTTTACCGCTATCGTTCCTCCGGTCTCTCGGGTGCAATAGGCGGAACCCTGATGGGATACCGCTACAGTCAACCGCTCGCATGGCTTGATGAAGGGGATGAGAAGCGGTGGTCAGGATCGTTCGAGGCAAACCTTCTGTTCAGAAACGTCAACATGTTCGGCGAGGCGGCTTTCTCACGGCGTCCGGATGCGGTTTCATGGATTTGCGGCATGCAGGCCGAACTCTTGAGGGGGGTTACTGCTCTTGCCGCGATACGCCGTTATGACAGAGAGTATTTTTCGCCGTTTGCAGGAGCCTTTGCGGAAAGGGGCGATGATGGATCCAATGAAGAGGGGTACTATATCGGGATTGATGCGAAGATGCAGAAAAATCTTCAGGTCGGGGCCTATTACGACATGTTCAGGTTTCCCGAGCTCAGCAGTTCATTCGCATTGCCTTCATCCGGGCATGATGCGCGATTGTACGCCACCTGGCGCCAGACCCCCTTTCTGACCTGGCACGGAATGTACCAGCACAAGCAGAAGGAAGATACGAAAACACAGACGGGGGAAGACAACCGTGATTACGTCATGGCCGTGCCGGTAACGACAAACCGGCTGCAGCTCGGGCTTGACGCGAAGGTTTCACCGCATGTTGTACTGAAAACAAAGGTGGAGGGAAAGATCGTTGACAGCGAGTATGTTGACCGGAGCGAGTCTGAAAAGGGGTGGCTGGCCTGTCAGCAGCTGAATGTTTCGTCCGGGAACCTCGGCCTCAAGATGCGGTTCACCCTGTTCGATACCGACAGCTACGACGCGGCGATCTATGTCTATGAAGACGATCTGCCCCTTGTCTACAACCAGAATGTGTATTACGGCAGAGGCCGGGCTATGTTCGTTCTCGTCAGCTACGAACTGCTGAAGCAGTTCCGGCTTGCGGCAAAATATGAGACGGCCTGGTATTCAGGCCGCAGCACTTACGGCAGCGGCAATGACCTTCGGGAATCGGGTTCTCCCGGGGCGTTTCACCTCGGATGTTTTCTGCAGTTCTGAGATCGGCTTTCACTGTTTTCCGGCTGCTTTTTCAAGTCTGTCACGGATTGCCCTGCCTATTCCCCTGTCCGGTGGCAATCCGCAATAGATGATTGTGACGCCCATGGCATCACAGTTCCGGAAGAAACCGAAAAGGTCGCGCGCGTATGCTTCAGGTGAAGAGCATACTTTTGCCAGGCGCACCCCTTCAGGAGGTGATGAAAGACCGATATATGCCGCCGGGGGTTCTTCGGGGACACTCGCGGGGTGTCCGTCAAACAACACGATAGCGGCGGCAGGGGAGTAGTGCCGGTATTTCATGCCCGGACTTTTCGGGGGTTCTCCCTGTCGGCAGGAGGTTGCGATTGTCATCGAGGGGATGCAGGCAAGCAGTTCTTCCACGGAGACAGCTCCTGTTCGCAGCAGGAGCGGGGGATCGACCGTACAGTCGACAATCGTTGATTCAAGCCCGATGGTGCTTGCCTGTCCCCTCAGGATACAGCGTATCTTTCCGTCGAGATCCCGGAAAACGGTTTCCCAGTCAGTCGAGCTCGGCCTGCCCGAGATGTTGGCCGAAGGCGCGGCCACAGGATGCGTGCAGAAACCGAGAAACGCCCCGGCGATAGGATGTGACGGGCAACGGACGCCGACGGACGGCAGTCCCGCGGTTACAGCGTCGGGGACAGACTGTTTTTTTCTGAGAATGACTGTCAGCGGTCCTGGAAAAAAACGGTTTATCAGGTCTGCCGCCTGCTCGTTGATCCTTTCCGCAACTTCCGTTATCTGTTCTATTCCTGCGATATGGATGATAAGGGGATTGTCCCTGGGCCTTCCCTTGGCGCTGAAGATCTTTTCAGCAGCCCCGGGCATGAATGCATCGGCTCCCAGACCGTAAACGGTTTCTGTCGGGAAGGCGACCAGTTCGCCACGGTTCAGAAATCGCGCTGCCTCTTCAGGATCATCGGTAAGGACGGTATGCATCTGCGAAGAGTCTACGGGCATGAAAAAAGAAGGTGGTAGTGGGCGGGAAAGAACCAGAGATAACAGAGAAGGGCTGCAGCGGCTCCGGCAAGGGGAATGGTGATGTTGTCATCGATCTTGAAGCCTGCAATGCGGATGGTCGCCGCTTCGGCAATCGTTGCCGCAATCGACATCACGATACCGGCAGGCATGTTGATCACCGGCACGACCGATACGATGATGCAGGAAGAGACAAAAAAGGCGGCGCTGCCCTCGAAGCTTTTTTCCCCGAAACGGTGCCTGCCGAATTTTTTCCCGACAAGAGTTGCAACGGTATCGGAGATGGAAACCAGCGAGAATGCAGCAATCGCGATGATTTTCGGAAAGAAGGCGATCAGGATGAAGGCGGACAGTGTAATCCAGGTCGCTCCGTTCAGGTGAATCCGGTCCGTCTGCAGTTCATGCTTTCTCAACAGGGAGTCGAAGGTCCTGTGATACCAGGCGGAGAGGAAGGGAATGATATTCTTGAGAATATCGACAGACAGAAAACCTGCCGTCATGGGTGTCAGGATCAGCAGGGCGAGTTCCCTGCTGATCCCGCAGTAGATCACGGGGATGAGCAGGGAAGAAAGGTGGATAGCCTTCCGGGCGAACTCGAACCGGAAATCCAGGCGGTGCGGTTCTTCCTGTTTCACGGTTTTTCCTGCGGATGTCTGCACGTTAGCTGTTTTGTCAACATTCAGGGGATATTCCCGCTCAGGATCCAGCCTGACCGGTCCTGTGCGTCGGGAACAATATACTCCGAATTCGGCTGAACGCGAAAGCCGCCGGGCGGTGCTGCACATGACGCATGCTTTTTTCGGCAGATGTGAAAGTCCATGCATGTGCCCGCCACCCAGAAGTCGTCCATGATTTCCGACTGCAGTGCTTGACAGGTTCGTTTTTTTCGTAAATCTTGTATTTTAGTATCGCCTTTGCAACCCGATATCAGTCGAGAGCATGTCAACAGGAAAACTCAGGGTGGCCGCGATAGATCTCGGCACCAACTCCTTCCACATGGTGATTGTCGAGGAGAGCGAGGGGAAAGGCATCGTCGAGATCGACCGCGTCAAAGACATGATCTGTATCGGACGCGGCAGCATTTCCACGAAGATGCTTGACGGAAAGGCGATGCTGGAGGGTATAGCCACTCTGAAAAAATTTCTTGTTCTTGCCTCTCAGCACGGGGTTTCCCCAGAACATATCATCGCTTTCGCCACCAGCGCCATCCGGGAAGCTGACAACAGGCTGGTATTCCTCGACATGGTCAGAAGGGAGACCGGCCTGAAGGTGAAGGTCATTTCCGGAAAGGAGGAAGCCCTGTTCATCTACTACGGGGTACGCAATGCGGTCAGACTCCAGAAAAAACCGGATCTGCTGTTCGATATAGGGGGGGGCTCGGTCGAGTTCATTATTACCGGCAGCAGTGAGGTGCTGCTGCTTGAAAGCCGCAAGATCGGTGTCGCCCGAATGCTGGAGAGGTTTATCACCACGGATCCGGTTTCCGCTCAGGAACTCAAGCTTCTCGAGCAGTTCTTTGCCGCAGAAATGTTTACTTCGGCTGAAAAAGCCAGAGCCCTGAAGGTTTCCAGAGGGATCGCCTCTTCCGGCACTGCGCAGAATATCGCCCGCATGATCCTTTCGGGCACCTCCAGAGAGGGTGACGGGTCATGCAACAACAGCAGTTTCACCCGGAAGGAGTTCAGGCGTTTCTATGAGGCGGTGATCGGCCTCGACTCGGCCGAACGGAGAAAGCTCACCGGTCTTGACGAGAAACGGGTTGACCTTATCGTGCCAGGACTGATCCTGATCAACACCATATTCAGCACGTTCGGACTTGAGGAGGTCGTGATTTCCGATTCTGCTCTGCGTGAAGGCATGGTCATCCAGTATATCGGCAGGCTCAGGGAGAGGGACGGCATCAGCCGGGAGCAACTCGATATCAGGCGCCAGAGCGTTCTGGAGCTGGGCTGCAGGTGCAACTGGCATCAACCGCACTCCGAGCAGGTGGCAAGGCTCTGCCTGCAGCTCTTCGACCAGCTTCACCCGCTTCACGTACTGGAGCCCCAGTACCGTGAGCTGCTGGAGTACGCCGCACTGCTGCATAATATCGGCACCTTCATTTCGATTGCCGCACATCACAAGCACAGCCAGTATATCATCACACATGGGGATCTCAGGGGGTTTTCACCCGCCGAGATCGATATTATCGGTCATGTGGCCCGCTATCACCGCAAATCTCCGCCTTCTGAAAAACATCCTGCCTACGGCCTGCTGAAACCGGCACAGAAGCGTGTCGTTGATGTGCTTTCCGGCATCCTTCGTCTTGCCAACGGTCTGGAGCGGGGACATCGTCAGAATGTGATTGCGATGAGTGCCAGCCTTTCGGAAGACAGGATACTGCTCCGGATTGTGACGAGATTTGAACCGGATATTGAGATCTGGGCCGCCGATGTCCTGAAATCGTGGCTGGAGACCGTACTGCAGAAACCTGTCCTTATCGAGAATCTGGTGCAATAATGAGTGTCTATGAACGGCTTGCCGAGTCCGGGTCGCTCTGGTTTGAAACCGCATGTCCGAAGGAACCTTGTGGAGATTCCTTCTTTTTCTCAAATCCGATCGACGTGCTGACGCTTCTTCCGGACGGGGATCCGGGAGCCTATTTCAGCATGCTTGAAGAACGTCTGCATTCCGGATTCTGTCTTGCCGGATGGCTTGGTTATGAAGCGGGTTACGGATTCGAACCGGCTCTTTCGGGCAGTGTGCGGTCTTTCAGCGAGACCGGCATACTCGGATGGTTCGGCGTGTACGAAACCGCTGAACGGCACTCAAGACCCGATGTGCTGCCGGATGACGTTTCCGCTGCCTCGTTCAGGGTATCGAATCTTGCATTCGAATTCCCGGAAAAAGAGTATCTGCAACGGATCAGGCGGATCAGGAAGGAGATCGGAGCAGGCAACGTCTACCAGGTCAACTTTACAGGACGCTACCGGTTTGATTTCCAGGGATCGGCGGCAGGGCTTTATGCAGCCATGAAGCAGCTGCAGCCGTCACCCTATACCGCCTACCTCAATACGGGCGACAGGGTGGTGCTCTCTTTTTCTCCCGAGCTGTTTTTCAGACGCAACGGACCGTTTGTTGAAACCATGCCGATGAAAGGTACCGCTCCGAGAGGGAGTACCCCTGCTGATGATCAGCAGCTGAGGATGGCTCTTACCGGCAGCGGAAAAAATCGTGCCGAGAATCTCATGATTGTCGATCTGCTTCGGAACGATCTTGGCAGAATCTGTCTGCCCGGTTCTGTTTCGGCTTCCGCACTGTTTTCCATACACTCCTATCCGACCCTGCATCAGATGGTCTCGACCGTAAGGGGGGAACTTCGCCGGAAGACCAGTCTGTATGATCTTTTCAGGGCGCTCTTTCCATCAGGGTCGATCACGGGGGCACCGAAGATACGAGCCATGAATCTGATCAGGGAACTGGAGAAAAGTCCCCGTGGTGTCTACTCCGGAGCGGTGGGGTTCATGATGCCGGACAGCAGCATGGTGTTCAACGTTGCCATTCGAACCGTTGAAATTTCAGGAGAGTCAGGTGTTTACGGAACAGGCGGCGGCATCGTCTGGGATTCCGATCCCCTGAACGAATACCACGAATGCATGCTCAAGGCCAAGATCCTGAGCGGGCTGGAGGATGAAAAGCCGGAGCTGTTCGAGACAATCCTCTGGAACGGTGGCTATCTCTGGCTTGAAGAACATTTCGGACGTCTTGAGGCTTCGGCCAACGTGCTTGGCTACGGCTTTGATCGGGATCATGCAAGGGACAGGCTTTCCCTGCTCGAGACGCACGAGTTCAGAAAAGACTGCCTGTACCGGGTCAGGCTGTCGCTCGACAGCACGGGCGGTGTCTCGGTCCGTTACGAACAGTTCATTCCCGGCCCGCCGGATCAGACGCTCAGGCTCTGTCTCGCTTCCGAACGGGCCAGGTCGTCAGACCCCCTGCTGTATCACAAGACGAACCGGCGGGAGCTCTACGACAGGTATTTCCGGAAGGCTTTTGCAGCAGGATATCACGAGGTTCTTTTCATGAACGAACGGCATGAAATTACCGAAGGGGCAATCAGCAACATCGTGCTCTGCTGCAAGGGACGATTTGTTACACCGCCGGAGGCCTCCGGTCTGCTCAACGGCGTTTTCCGGCGTTATTTTCTGCGCACCCGCCCCTGGGTGAAGGAGAAGCGTGTCACCCTTGATGATCTCCGCGGCGCTGAATCGCTTTTTCTCTGCAACGCTCTCCGCGGTTTGAGACACGCGGTGTTCTGCGATGAGGTGATTGAGGCTAACGGTTGATCCACAAAGGGAATAGCTGTATATTTCCTTGTCTTCAGATGAATTTCCTGCCAACCAACCCATCCGTTTCTATGAGAGATCATACTCCTAATTTCAAAATGATCGAGCTTTCGGAAGGCAGCAAGACCCTGGTCAGGGAAACAGTCATACAGCTTCTCGAAAAGCTTGCAAGCGACAGACGGCTGACGTCCGAAGCACATCTTGAGTGCTGGGTGGAAATCCCCGGCGTCAGGCATCCTCGGGGGACCTTCCGGGGAGGCTTTCTGATGCCGGACAGTTTTATCTATCTGGCAGATTATTTCAAGCCGGGAAGCGACAGGCTGGAGCCTTCGGAGTATTACACTGGGGAAGAGGGTAAGAATCTCGAACAGGTCTTGCTCGACCTTCTTGAGGAACTGTATTACCAGATCGAGATATTCACCTCCCAGACAGGCGAGAACAGAGGTGTTACCGTTGAGCTGTGGGCGGGTATCCGGCAAAGACCCGAAGGCGAGTGGCTTTACGCCGTTGATCGCAAGATCGAGCTGATTTAGGTTTTGTCAGGGTAGTCGCAGACGTCGCTGACAGGACATTCCGCACAGGACGGTTTCCTCGCCTTGCAGGTGTATCGTCCGTGCAGGACCAGGTAGTGATGGAAATCGATGACCATTGCCTCCGGAACGATTTTCATCAGCGCAAGCTCAGTGTCTTCGGGCTTGTTTGTGCGGACAAGGCCTATTCTGTTTGAAACCCGGTGAACATGGGTGTCGACCGGCATGACCGGTACACCGAATGCGTTGCTCAGAACGATGTTCGCGGTTTTTCTGCCCACACCGGGAAGGCTTTCAAGCGCTTCACGGGTTTCCGGTACGTTTCCGTCGTACTGTTCCATGAGGATCCTGCTGACAGCAAGAATGTTTTTCGCCTTGTTATTGTAATAATTGATCGGACGGATGAGGGTTTTCAGCTCGTCGAGATCGAGGGTGCTCATGCGTCGGGCGTCCGGCGCTGTCCGGAACAGTTGCCCGGTAAGCTGGTTTACTTTCCGGTCTGTCGCCTGGGCAGCGAGAATGGTCGCCACAAGCAGCTGGAATGGCGATCCGTAATGCAGTTCGCTTTTCGGATTCGGGTATTTCCTTGCAAGCGCTTCGGCGATGCGGACAACCTTGTTTTCGGCAGAAAGCTTCATGGATTCAGTCGTTGTTGCTGATTTGCACGAGTTCGCGCGACGGAAGACAGACGGCAGTCAGCCACCCGAACAACGGGTTGGATTTGTAGACGCACCCGGTATCGATCGCGATCAGCCGTTCCAGAACGATGGGTTTGGGAACCGGGGTATGGGCACAGACAAGGGTTTTTTCCCACGGATAGCCGCCTGTTTCAAGATAGGTGGATTGCATATGAGCCCTTTGCCAGCAGAAGTCTGAAGGTTTGTAGTATTTGAAGTTGTCCCCGATCGACAGGTCAGGATCAAGACCTCCGTGGGCGAAGAAATACGTTTCGGATTCAAGGTAGTAACGGCATTTCCTGAAGAAATCGACATGTTCTTCAGGCAGGTCGGTGCCGTCGTTGCTCCGGTAGGACTGAAGGGTTGCCTTGCCTCCGTTGTAAAGCCAGCTGAGCGGGTCGCCGGTACGGAGGTAGTCGAGGAACATGTGTTCGTGATTTCCCATGATGAAATGGCACGAGTAATGCTTGTCCATCATCATCAGGTAGTCAATCACGGCCTGCGACTGGTTTCCCCGGTCGATGTAGTCGCCAAGGAATACGAACTGGTCGTCGGGGCGGATGTCAAGCCGAAGGATAAGGTCATGCAATGAATTGATGCAGCCGTGAATATCGCCGATCGCAAAGATCCTGCGGTTTTCATCCAGAGGCTCCTGCATAGGGGTGTTTATTGCTCGCTTTCTGCCTTCTGAAGCCGTGATTCGGAATGATCGATCAGTCCTCTGCCGCATTTGCGGATCCGGCCTTCGGCTTTCAGATCATTGTATATGGCGTCGAGAATGCCGTTGACAAATTTGCTGCTCTTGTCAGTGCTGCTGAATTTTTTTGCAATCTCGATCGCTTCGTTGATTGAAACTTTCGGGGGGATGTCCTCGCAGTAAAGAATCTCTGCAAGGGCCATACGAAGGATATTCTTGTCGATGATGGCAATGCGGCTCATGTCCCAGTTGAATGTATGCTTTGCAATGTAGCGGTCGATCTCTTCACGATGCTTGACTATCGTTCCGATCAGGAAATTGAAGAACTTCATGGCATTCGGATCATCCATGATTTCCTTGGAAAGGAGCCAGTGGGAAGCGGATTCTACATCGGTATCTCTCAGTTCGAGCGTGTAGAGAGCCTGCAGGATTTTTTCCCTGATCTGTCGTCGGTAGGTCTTCATAAAAAGGCTGTTAAGTAGTTATGGAGTAAGGATCTCTCTGATGACGGCATCGGTTCGGGCAAAGTTTTCGAACAGGGCGGATGGTTCATGGGCCTGAAGATCCTTGATGGAATAATTGCCTGTTGCCACGGCAATAGACTTGGCATCGAGGACTCTGGCGCATCTGATATCATGCTCGGTGTCGCCGATGATAACGATTTCAGACGATGAAAAGTTTTTGCCGGTAAGCCGGAACGCCCGTTCGACGGCAATGGCGGGCAGGTCGTCGCGACGGGCTGCGTCGTCGGCGAATACCCCGAATGTAAAGTAATGATCAATAGCAGGAAGTTTCAGCTTGTGTCTTCCCGAATCCTCGAAATTGCCGGTGAGGAGTCCGAGAAGGACGCCGGGACAACGGGAAAGTTTTGACAGGAGTTGCCTTATACCGGTCAGGAGGGTAATGTCGGCAGGACCCGTCTGTTTTTTGAACAGATCGATATAGAGTGCCTTTGCCTGGTCAAACTTTTCAGAGATTTCATGTCCTTTCAGTCCGGCATGCTGCAGTACTTCATGGATGATGGAGCTGTCCATCTTGCCTGAAAAGTCGTGATGGGCTGTGCTGCCCTCTGTGCCGTAGACCTGCGTGAGGGCATCGGCAAGGACGCGACGGTTGATGCTGCCGACCTTGAGCAGGGTTCCATCGATGTCAAACAACACAAGTTTTCGTTGCATGTCAGGCTGGTACTGCTTCAGAACTTGCTTTTTCTATCTTTACGGGAATAAGCTTTGAAACGCCTTCTTCCTCCATCGTCACTCCATAGAGCGCCTGGCAGGACGCCATGGTCTTTTTGTTGTGCGTAACAATAATAAATTGAGTGTTATTCTCAAATTTTTTCAGCAGCTTGATGAATCTTCCGATATTCGCATCGTCAAGCGGGGCATCAACTTCGTCGAGAATGCAGAAGGGACTCGGCTTGACCAGATAAATTGCGAAAAGGAGTGACAGGGCAGTCAGGGCTTTCTCTCCTCCGCTCAACTGTTCGATGGCAAGCGGTTTTTTCCCCCTCGGTTTCGCAATGATCTCTATGTGAGCTTCCAGAGGGTCTTCATCGGAATGGACCAGGAGATCCACTTCATCCTCCGGATCGAAAAGCTCATGGAATATCCGGATGAAATTTTTCCGGACTTCGGTATAGGTTTCCTGGAATTTCTGCAGTGCGGTCTTGTTGATTTCCTCGATGGTATTCCTCAGTTGCTGCTCCGCGCCGAGCAGGTCTTCTTTCTGGGTGGCGAGGAACTCGAAACGGGCTTTCTCGTTTTCATATTCCTCCATGGCAAGTTCATTGACAGCACCGAACTGGTCTTTCAGTTTCTGGAGATAGTGCAGGCGAGCCGATGCCTTCTCCCTGTCGAATTCTTCAGGCACAAAGAGGGGGATATCGTCAAGTTCGCAGTTGTACCGTTCGAGAGCGGCGGTTCTCAAATGATCGATCGACTGCTCGATCTGTGTCCTCTGGCTGTTGAATTCAAGGAGCATCTGCTGGCAGAGATCGTGGCTGCGCCGCATCTCTCGCAGGGCCGAAAGAGTTTCATGATTTCTTCCCTGCAACTCTCTGCAGGAAGACTCGAGGACGGAGAGCGCCTGCTGCTGTCCTGCTGAAACGATCAGCTCCTCTTCATGCTTTTTTCTGACGTCCTGTATCGAAGAGCCCAGGTCGGCGATGGTCTTTTCTGCGGCGTCACGGTCCCTCTTAAGCAGTGACAGTTCATCAGTCAGCACCTGCGCTCCCTGCTGGCATGCATTGATTCTGAAGCCGAGTTTTTCCAGATCGAGGTGGGCGTCGCGATACCTGTTCTGCTGGGTCTGCAGTTCACGGTTCAGTTCCCGACTCCGGTTTTCCTCGGCCGCCATCGATTCCTGCATGCCGTGCAGATTCTGCTGGCAATCCGCAGCTTCCTTTTCCAGCCGTTCAATTTCAGGGACGAGGCCTGCAAGCTCCTTATCCGCGCCTTCCAGTGTCGCAGACATCTCTTCCATTTGACGGCGGGTTACGGCAATATCCTCCTTTCGTGCCTGCTCCTCGACATCAAACCTGGTCAGATTTTTTTCAATCGAGCCGATCTCCTGTGCAAGCTGCGCAGCCTCATGTTGCACCTCTTCGAGTCTTATGGCCTCAAGTTCCTTTTTCAGATCCGAGAGTTGCTTTTCTGCAGCGGCAATCATTGCGGCAACATCCGTCTGCTCCTTCTGCAGCTTGTCCCGTTCAGATTTCCTGCCGAGCCTGAGGCTTTCGCTGCCTTTTGCGCTTCCCCCGAAAAGCAGGCCTTTTCCGGTGAACTTGTCGCCGTCAGGAGTAATGAAGAGGGCTTCGGGATGATGAGCGGCCAGCTTTTCCGCCTTTGCAAAATCGCTTACGATGTAGCTTTGCTGCAGCATCAGGGGAATCATTTTCCCGAGCTCCCCAGGGAAGCTGATCACATCGATGGTTTTCATTGCGCCGTCGATTTCCGGGTAATCGATCTGCTTCCGGCTGTTGAGCAGTTCAAGCACGAGAAAATGAACCTTGCCCTTGTCTGCCCGGGTCAGGCCGGCAATGGCTGCCTTTGCCTCCTCGAGGGTATGACAGATGTAGTAGCTCAGGCTTTCGCCGAAAGCCGCATTGACGGCTTTCTTGTATCTTCCGTCCAGTGACAGGAGGTCGGAAAGACATCCCAGACCGGGTTTGCCATTCTGTTTTTTCTCGATGAATGCAATGCCTTCAGGCAGGCCTTCGAATTTCTCAAGTATCGAATCGGCAAGCGTGATCTGGTTTTGCAGCCTGTCAAGGAGGCTTTTCAGTGAAAGCAGTTGCTCTTTGCGGGCATCCGTTCTTTCCTGGATAGTTTTTTTCAGCGAGACCAGACGCTGCTCCTCGCTTCTCGCGCCATGCAGCTGCTCTGTTTTTTCCGCAAGGATGTCGCCGACCGCCTGGCGTTCGGTTTTCGAACGCTCAACCAGCGCATCGAGTTCCTGCGTCTTTCCTTCGAGCTGCTGCATCGTGGAGGAGAAATATTCCTTTCTTGCAGTCAGGGTTCTTTTCGAGAGGAGCAGTTCATTGAAGGTTTTCTGGCGATCGGCGTAAGTTCTCCGCTCCTCCTGGAGCTGACTGCGTCTTTTGTCAAGGGTGTCGTTCAGGGCTTCCTGCTGTTTCCTGAGCTGCTCGAAACGTTCCAGTTCAAGGGAGCATTTGTTTTCAAGAGGATGCTTCTGACGGGAAAGTTCCGCGGCAAGGGTCTCCTGTTCGGTCAGCTTCCTGTTTTTTTCGGCAATCGAATGATCGATTCTGTCGATAGAGGCCAGGAGGTTTTTTTGCTGTTCCTGAAGCTGCAGCAGCTGCTTTTCAAGGAGATGGCCGGCGGCGACGCTTTCGTTCAGCTCTTTCTGGGAGGCCGACAGCCGGCGTTCAAGATTGAGCTGCAGAAATTCGGCTTCCTGGTGTGCACTGTCGCTTTTTGCTATCCGGGCGGACAGTTCCTGATGATCCCTTTCCTGAGCAGAAATGGCTCCCGAGAGGGGTTTCAGCTTCTCGAGATGTTCAGCCAGCGAAATGCCCGACATCCTGAGGTCGAGATCCCGCAGCTCTTCCCTGATCTCCTTGAGCTGCTGGGCTTTCCTGACCTGCTGCTTGAGCGACCTCACTTTTTTTTCAACTTCGGCAAGCACGTCATCGACCCTCGAAAGGTCGCGCGAGGCGCTTTCAAGCTGCCTGAATGTCTGTTTGCGGCGCTGTTTGTAACGCGTTATCCCGGAGGCTTCCTCGAACAGACGGAGACGCTCGTCGCTTTTGTTGCTGATGATCTCTTCGATCATTTTCAGCTCGATTACCGAATAGGCGTCGCTTCCCATGCCGGTATCGGCGAACAGATCGAGAATATCCCTGAGCCTGCAGGGCACCTGGTTCAGAAGATAGTCGCTCTCACCGTTGCGGTAAAGCCTGCGTGTGACGGTGACTTCGGAGTACTCCGTCGGCAGGACGTTTCTGGTGTTTTCGATGGTGATGGAGACTTCGGTAAGGCTGAGGGGCTTCAGGTTCTTGCTGCCGTTGAAAATGATGTTTTCCATTTTCGGGGACCGCAGGAGTGAAGACTTCTGTTCTCCCAGAACCCAGCGGATGGCATCGACCACGTTTGTTTTTCCGCATCCATTCGGTCCGACGATGGCTGTCAGCCCCTTGTCGAATTTGATTTTGACCCTGTGGGCAAAACTCTTGAAACCAAAGAGCTCGATTCGTGACAGATACATCGGAACACGGGATTTTCAGGCTGTCATGGGAGATAAACCAAAATGTAACAAAAAAAAATAAGCCCGTCCAATCCGGCTTGCAGTACCTATCTGCAGGCTTTTCTCACCGAAAGGAACACCGAGCGGGCCTGTGCTGCGGCCTCGACGTCATGGACCCTCAGGATGTCCGCGCCGTTGAGCAGTGCGATGGTTTCAGCGGCTATCGAGGCAGTGAGCCTCTCGGAGGGAGGCGGCGTCGCCGATCCTTCAAGCCTGATCGCCTCGCCGAGGAATGATTTTCTTGAAACACCTGCAAGTACGGGGCACCCGAGCGTGTGCAGTTCATCGAGACCGGCGAGCAGCCGGAAGTTTTCCCCGACGCTTTTTCCAAAACCGAAGCCGGGATCGATGATGACAGCTTCGACGCCGTACCGCCGCGCTGTTTCAACCGAGTGCCGCAATGCATCGATGACCTTCCTGACGATATCGCTGTTGCACGAGCCCGTCTCCCGGCTCCACCGGAGGGTTTCCGGGCGCCGCGGAGTGTGCATGAGCACGACGCCACACCGGAATTTTCTGCAGATTTCCGGAAGTTTGCTGTCAAAGGTGAATCCTGAAATGTCGTTGACGATGCCCGCTCCTGCCCTGAGGGCCTGTTCTGCGACCTCTGCCTTGTAGGTGTCGATGGAGATCAGGACATCGGTTGTTCTGCGGAGCTGCGAGATGAAGGGAACGGTTCTGCCTATCTCCACGTCGACGCTTACCGGTTGAGACCCCGGGCGGGTTGACTCTCCACCGACATCGATGATCGATGCGCCTGCACGAATCATGGCCGCTGCCTGGTGGAGAGCCTTGTCCAGATCGGGCTGAAAATGCGGGCCGACATAGGCGCCTCCATCATAGAACGAGTCGGGTGTCAGGTTCATGATTCCCATAATGGCGGGTCCGGAAGCGAGGTCGAGGGTCCGTCCGGAACAGTCGAGACGGAATGACGGGCTCTTGAGATCAGGGATACCCATGGCCATGGATGTTCAGACGATTCCGAACGGCACCGGTGTGAAGGTCAGGATGAACACGGCGATGCAAACCCAGCCGGCAGCCAGCCGCGGTGCAGCAAGCGGTTCCTTCTCGTCAACGGGAGGGTGATCGATCCCGATGAATTTCATGAGAATGAGCGACCAGAGGAGCCAGCCGGGCCATGACCAGCGCAGAAGCAGTTCAGCTAAAGGGTTGTCCGTGCCGGGAAGGAACGGCCCCGGAATGACCGCAAGCATGGACGGCAGGCCGAGAAGGGTGATGCCGGCCATGAAAAAACGGGCGATTCTGTAATGCCCTTTTCTGCCGAACATGGCAAAGACGACATGCCCGCCGTCGAGCTGTCCGACCGGGAGAAGATTCAGCGCCGTCACGAAACAGCCAAGCCATCCTGTGAAAAGGAAAGGATAGTGGTACATTTCAGTCATCGGCGGAAGGTTTTTCGGGGCAATCACCACTTCAAGGATGAGGTAAAGCAGATTCTTGCCCAGATAGAGTGTGCCGGGTTGAGGCGGGTCCGGAATCCCGCCCTGCATCAGATATTCAGGGTGAATGGTATAAATGTAACTGCTGGGCGGAAGTTGAAGAAACCCATAAAGAAGCAGGCCGAAAGCGATGACAAATCCGCTGAGCGGTCCAGCAGCTCCCGTGTCCAGCAGCCCCCGGCTGTTCGGGATTCTTTCCTTTATCCTGATCACTGCTCCCATGGTGCCTATGCTCAGAAGAAAGGGGAGGGGCGGAACGGGAATATAGTACGGAAGCGAGGCTCTGAGCCTGTGAGCGATCGCAGCAAAGAAGTGGGCGAATTCATGAACGGTCAGAAAAGAAAGAAGCGCAATCGAATAAGGGATGCCGGACGAGAGCTCCCTGAAAAAAAGCGCCTTGCGGCTCCAGCTGATCGGGTGTCCTGTCCAGAATGCTCCGGCCCAGGTCGTGCAGAAGAAGGTGAGAAGGAAAAGAAACAGGTGCAGAAGGTAATTCTGTCCGGTTAACAGGGATTTTCTTGTTGAGAGGAAATCACGCATTGGGTCGGAGAGGGGCTTCGCTATGGCGTTGACAATTCTTCCTGTCGATGATCCTGACGCCCTGAAAGAGAGCGGGCTCCTCATTCCGCTCTCTTTCAGGGCTGACGCTATTTCTCTTCCTTTTTTTCATTTTCCTCATCGCCGAAGGTTGCCGCGAGTCCCCTGACAAGTGCGGCATTTTCTTCGGGAGTCAGTTTTGCTTCAGGATGGGCAGGCAGGTAGAACCATGGAGGCATTTTTCCCTTTCTGACCTCTCCGGCAGCTTCCTCGCCTTCATTTTTCCCTTCGCGTCCCCATTCCGACACGTTGAATTTTGATCGTCCGATATTTACGTCGAGCTGAAGCAGCCAGGAGACCGGAGCAACGTTGCTGTACCAGGGCCAGACTGTTTCATTGGAGTGGCAATCCCTGCATGCCCTGTCGAACAGCGCCTTCGTTGTCTGGTTGTCCCACTGAGGTTCTCCAGTGATCGGAGGGTTCGTGTGGTCACGTCCGAAAGGGATCAGCTGGATCAGCACAAGACCGGCGACCACTCCCCCGAGCAAGGTACCTGTTTTCATGGCGGCATTCTCCTTCTAAGGTTTGACGGAATGAAAAGAAGTCCAATACATAAGGCGACTCACATAAGGTATGATCTTTCTTGTCGATTACCAATTCCGGCCCTGTGCCTCCCCTTCAGCTCCGGCTTTTCTTCCGTCGAATCGTGCAAGCAGGACGGTCAGGGGCCATGAACACCCGACGTGATGGTTGGTGTCGTTCGTTGCAATGCCGGCAATGATTTCGAGTTCGAGATCGGAATAGAACTTGCGTGCTGATGTCAGGCCGTCCTGGGCAAAAGGGACCATTCCCTGGAAGCCTGCAATCAGGGGAACCCCGGCCAGCAGCAGGATGCTCCGGTGACCGTCGATACCGACAAATGCCGTTGCGGTGTGTTTCTTTGCCTGGGCAATGATCGTTGCGAGCTGTCCCGGAGAGAAATGGTGCAGACTTTGCGACATAACGGTAATGTCGAAATCGTTCTTGCCGAAACCATGCATTTCAAAGGCGTTGAGGGGGATGAATTTCACGGAAAGCTTCCGTTCCCCGGCAAGCCGGTTGCCTTCGCTGATGAATTCAGGAACAATGTCCGATGCTGTGACGGCAAGATCGATCCTGTTCTTCCGGGCATGTTCGGCAAGGGAGAATGCCAAACCTCCGGATCCGCATGCTATTTCAAGGATGCGCGCCGGATTGCGGCCCTTGCCGGCTGTTTCCCTTATCAGGGGGTCGAGAATCTCGATATGCCGGGGGTAGATCTGCATCATCGAGTTCATGCGGTGCAGCGCCCGGACGAACTGCAGCTTTTCCGACCCGGTTTTGTTCCCCCTGTCCATGTTTTCGGTTTCTGTCGTTCTGATGGCGCTGTCGATCAGCTCGGGCACAAGAAATCCCGGGCCGAGCTCCCTTGAAACCTCATGCCTTTCTGCAAGAAAGCATGCATGAAATCGGTCGGTTACCTCTTCGAGCTCCTTCATGGTGTTCCATCGCGGCGGGTACTCCATGCGTAACCGAAGGTTGTCAAGAGCCTTGTATCCTGTCGTTCTGAGCTGCAGCATGTCCTGAAGGGTTATGCCCTGATTTCCGCCGGAAGGAAGGGCTTATTGAGCGTGCCGGGTTTCCGGGCCGATGAGGGTTACGTTGAAATATACATGAGATCGCATTCATTCCGAAGCGTTCCGCAGGTGAGAACGGGTTCGGTTTTTCAGGGATCATTGTCGGACAGGAATTTTTAAAAAAGAGTTTTGATTTTCAGTAAATGATACTAAATTAGTATCAGTTCAATGACAGACAATGAAAGTGCTGACCAAACAGAGCGATTACGCCATCAGGGCCCTTCTTGCCCTCGGTTCAAGAAACGGAACATACATTTCCGCAAAGACCATCTCCGAAGAGCAGGATATCCCGTATCAGTTTCTGCGCAGGTTGCTGCAGGACCTGATCAGGACCGGCCTTGTCGTGTCGAAGGAGGGTGCAGGCGGCGGAGTGAAGCTTGGAAAGGAGCCTCAGGAAATACAGGTCAGAGACATCATTGAAATTTTTCAGGGCAGGGTTCAGGTCTCGGAATGCATGTTCCGCAAACAGCTGTGCGCAAGACGGGCAAGCTGCGTGCTTCGTCATGAAATCATGCGGATCGAGCAGATGGTCAACGAGGAGTTCGCAAAGGTGACGATAGGAAAGCTCCTGAACGATCTTGAGATGCACGGTGGCTTGCAGAAGAGCTGAAGCTGACGGCACTGAAAAGAACATAAAAGGACAAACAGCCATGAAACGACAGATAATCACCATTGACGAGGCGTTGTGCACGGGATGCGGCGATTGCATACCAGCATGTCCCGAAGGGGCGCTGCAGGTGATCGACGGGAAGGCGAGGTTGATCAGCGACCTTTTCTGCGATGGTCTCGGGGCCTGCATCGGTCACTGTCCCACGGGAGCGATGAAGATCGAGACGCGCGAGGCGGAACCCTACGATGAGCGCAGGGTGATGCATGAAAGTATTGCCAGGGCAGGAAAAAACGTAATTGCCGCGCATCTCGGACATCTCATCGAGCATGGAGAGACAGCCTACCTCAGGGAGGCTCTGGAGTATCTCGAAGAACAGGGTATACCGAATCCACTGGAGGAAATCATGGGAACACAGGAAACACAGGGAGTACAGGGAGCGCCGGCGCCTCATGCACATCAGGGAGGGGGGTGTCCGGGAAGCAGAATGATGGATTTCGGGTCGAACGGAAAAACAGCGGAAATACCGGTTCTGTCGGGCGCTCAGCAAAGCGAACTCAGGCAATGGCCTGTACAGCTGCACCTGGTGACGCCGATAGCTCCGTACTACCAGGGATCGGATCTTCTTCTGGCAGCAGACTGCACGGCTTTTGCCGTGGGCGATTTCCACGGAAAGTTCATGAAGGGAAAAAGTCTTGCGATTGCCTGCCCGAAGCTTGACGTCGAAATGGATCGGTATGTGGAAAAACTCACAGCCATGATTGATCTGGCGAAAGTCAATACCATTACGGTCGCCATCATGGAAGTTCCCTGTTGCGGAGGACTGATGGGGCTGGTTGCCAGAGCAATGGAACAGGCGAAACGGAAGGTTCCGGTCAAGCAGATCGTCGTAGGCATAAGGGGAGAAATCCTGTCCGAGGAGTGGATATCATGCTGAAGGATGCACTGGGGGCTTACCGGGGGACAGAAAAAGAGATTTCGAAGATGATCGACGATGAGCCGGGCAATGCCGAAGCCTATTACAACCGGGCAAACGTTCGCAGTGCGGGAGGTGATCTGCAGGGTGCCTCCGGTGACTACACCATGGCCCTCAAACTTGGTCTCAGGTTTCGTGAAAGCCTCACGGCATACGGAAACCGCGGGATGATCTGCTTCCAGAAAGGAGATTATTCCGGAGCCATCGATGATTTCAATGAAATCATCGTCAGACGTCCGAACAACAGGCGGCTGTTGAAAGCCGCCTTGAAACAGCGGGCCCTGGCAAAGGAAAAACTTGGAGATCTGCAGGGCGCCGCCGCCGACAGGAAGATGGCTGACCTGATAGCTCCGGATCAGAACAACAAAACACAATAGGAAGGAAAAGAGCATGGGTATGTATTGCGATCAGTGCCAGGAAAGCATCAGGGATACCGGATGCGCGGTCAGAGGGGTCTGCGGAAAGGACGAGCCGACGGCCGGGCTCCAGGACGCACTCATTTATGCCGTCGAAGGGCTCGCACTCTGTGCGGAAAAACTTTCCGGCAATCTTGACAGGAAATATGGACGCTTCATCAGCGAATCCCTGTTCGTGACCGTGACCAATACAAATTTCGACGAGGAGGCGATAACGGAGCAGATCCGCATGACGCTTGCCATGCGCGATGAAGTGAAAGCAGCTTCGGGAGTCGTGCCGCAGCATGACGCAGCAACATGGACAGGCACCACAAAAGATGATTTTCTCAAGAAAGCCGTTCATACAGGTATTGAAAGCCTGAGCGGAAACGAGGACCTCCGTTCTCTCAAGAGCCTCCTGCTTTACGGCATCAAGGGGCTTGCAGCCTATACCGATCATGCTGCAGTGCTCGGCTACCACGACGACGATATCCATGCCTTCTATGTCAGGGGGCTTTCCGCACTGCTCAAGGATCTGCCGGCTGATGAGCTGCTTGGTCTCGTCGTGGATTGCGGCGCAACCGCCGTCAAGGCGATGGCGCTGCTCGACAAGGCCAATACAGAAACCTACGGCAACCCGGAAATCACCACGGTGAAGACCGGCGTGGGGCAGAACCCCGGCATCCTGATTTCCGGACATGACCTGCGCGACATGGAGGAGCTTCTCAGGCAGACCGAAGGCACCGGCGTGGACGTCTATACCCACTGCGAGATGCTTCCGGCCCACTATTATCCTGCATTCAAGAAATACAAGCATTTCGTCGGCAACTACGGGGGCTCCTGGTGGTGCCAGGACCGTGAGTTCGAAACCTTCAACGGCCCCATACTCATGACGACCAACTGCATCGTTCCGGTGCGTCAGTCCTATCAGGACCGGATGTTCACGACAGGTATGGCGGGTTATCCCGGCCTGAAGCACATTCCATCACGGAAGGGCGGAAAACCGAAGGATTTTTCAGCCATCATCGAGCGCGCAAAAACCTGTCCTTCCCCGACGCAGATCGAGAATGGAGAGATCGTCGGCGGTTTTGCCCACAACCAGGTGCTGGCCCTTGCCGACAAGGTTGTCGACGCCGTCAGGTCGGGAGCCATCAAGCGGTTCGTGGTGATGGCCGGCTGCGACGGGCGCCATGCTACCCGTCAGTACTACACCGGTGTGGCTGAAGCCCTGCCCAAGGATACGGTCATACTGACAGCCGGCTGCGCGAAGTACCGCTACAACAAGCTGCAGCTCGGCGACATCGGCGGAATTCCGCGTGTGCTCGACGCCGGCCAGTGCAACGACAGCTACTCGCTTGCCGTGATCGCGCTGAAGCTCAAGGAGGTTTTCGGGCTTGAGGACGTCAACGACCTGCCGATCTCCTACGACATCGCCTGGTACGAGCAGAAAGCTGTGACCGTGCTGCTTGCCCTGCTGTACCTTGGCGTGAAAGGCATCCGCCTCGGGCCGACGCTTCCGGAGTTCCTTACCCCGAACATCGCCGCCGCGCTGGTGGAGAAGTTCGGCATCAAGCCGATTGGCACGGTTGAGGCTGATGTGGAGGCCATGATGGCAGGGAACTGAGCGATTCTTTTGCTTCGAATAGCCAGTTCATCGAAGCTGTCCCGGTGTGGTTTGCCGGGGCGGCTTTTTTTTGTCAGTGGCTCCAGAGCTTAAGCAAGGATGTTGCAGGGGGGCTTTGATGATATGAAAACATTCTCCATAGGGCATCTCCAGACATCTCCGCTTAAGAAAACGCAAAAACGGCGTTATTGTAATTATTTCCTTGTCATGTTACTGAAAATTTACTATAATGCGCGGGAATAACATTTTTGCAAATCAAAGAAGGGTATGGTGTGAGGGTTCAATTGAAACAGATTGCCTCGGTGCAGATGGGTTACTCGTTCCGGGCTCGTCTTGATGTTGTGGAGTCGGGCGATGTATCGGTTATCCAGATGAAAGACCTGCGCGATGACCATACGG
>Ga0233422_10000010_pt1 | contig 131121 bp, 124 predicted proteins | sample Watercolumn_Mata_2_FD_182724 | JGI IMG/M metagenome (GOLD analysis project Ga0233422, IMG submission 182724) | Freshwater microbial communities from Lake Matano, South Sulawesi, Indonesia - Watercolumn_Matano_2014_110_MG | ecosystem: Environmental > Aquatic > Freshwater > Lake | place...
GCAGCTGGGTGCCGAATGCCCGCACTCCGAGCACATGGGTGACGGTGTTGGCGTCCCACCCTTCGGTGAGCATGGAAACCGAGACCACGCAACGGATCGACTGCCCGAGCCTGCCATGCTTGCCGACAGTGTTCATCACCTCTCGAAGGAGGTCCTGATCGGTGAGGTTTTCAGCCTGACGGCGGTCGCCGGTACGCTCGATGATCTCACGGCGGAACCGTTCTATTTCGTCTTCAGCCATATCGCGGAAGTTCCTGTCGAGCGCATCGCCCGATTCGAGCTGCTTGCTGTCGATGAGCAGCGTACGCGGCTGCGGAAGGGGTGAACCATCTGTATCGAAGTTCCTGAAAAGTTCGAACCTGCCGTTGACCAGTTGCCTTGCGCCGTCTTCGTTTTCCCGGTAAAATCCCGAAATGTAATCGTAGACCAGCTTGGATGTCGAAGTATTGTTGCACACGACAATGAAACATGGCGGCACGGAAATGCCGTTCTCTTTCCAGAGATCGAAGGTCTTGCTATAATGCCCGTAGAGCGCTTCGAGGGCCGTCTGCAGCTCGACCGGGATGCTGAGCGGATCGTAGGTGTTTGCCTTGCTGCGGCTCTTTTTCGGCATCTTCTTGCCGATATGCTTCCACAGCTCGCGGAACTTCGGCATGTCACCGCCGGGCACGTTGTCGGCTACCGGCACCCTCGGCAGCTTCACGATGCCGCATTCTATCGCGTCCATCAGCGAAAAATCGCTCATGGTCCATGGGAACAGCGTGCCTTCGGCATATCCTGAGCCGCTCAGAAAAAAGGGAGTGGCCGACAAATCGATCACCCGGTTCACCCCAAGCTTCCGCTTCACGGTTTCGATACCGGTTATCCAGACCCGCGCGGCTTCATTGTTCTCCTCAGCTTCTTTTTTCTCGTCGCCTTTGAGTTCCGATGCGTCATCACCGTTCGGTTTTTCCCGGTAACAGTGGTGCGCTTCGTCGTTGATGACCATGATATTCTTCATGCCCATGAGGTCCGGCATGACCCGCTGCAGCATCTGTCCTTCGGTTTCGAGCGTCTGCAGCGCTTCGCCCCTGCCCTGCAGCAGCGAACGGCCTCCTTTGGAGAGTTCGAGCCGCTCACGGAGCTTGAATGCATGATAGTTGGTGATGACGATCTTGGCCCGTTCGATATCCCCGATCATGTCAGCCGGTACGAGTTCACGGCTCCTGTAATAGCTGTCCGGGTCGTTCGGCTGCAGCACGCGGAGACGGTCGCGGATGGTGATGCCTGGGGTAACGACGAGAAAGACTCGCGTGAATTTCCGGCTTTGCGGCCTGCGTGACGCGTTGACCGTCTGCCAGGCAATGATCATGGCCATCACGGTGGTTTTGCCCGCGCCCGTGGCGAGCTTGAGCGCCAAACGGAGAATTTCGGGATTGGCGTTGGCACTGGCGTTTTCGAGATGATCGAGGAAGCGCCTGCCGGTTTTACCCGCATGAGGCGCGACCTCGGTGAGCCAGATCGCGGTTTCAACCGCTTCGAGCTGGCAGAAGAAAGGACGGATGCCGGTGAACTCGTGGTGCCGCCAGTGCTGGAGCAGGCGTGCTGTTTCAGGGGTTACCTGCCAACTGCCGGGGTTGGGTATTGCCCGCCACTTGTCAACTTCCTGCCGGACAGCGTTGATCAGCGAAGTCTGGTCGTACTGCTGGGCTTCGGTTGAAAAACCTTTCCCCTCATCGAAGACAAGCTGATGCTGCTCTTCTGCCCGGCGCTTCTTCGGTTTCGGAATTGGCGTGATGAACTCGGCCCGGCGGCGAGTTTCGATGATCTGCTGCGTCGGCTGGCCGTGTTCATCGAGTTCCCAGTGCCGCAAAGGATCAGTATAAGGTGAGTTGAGTACGGGATGATCGAAAAAGGGATTTCTCATCAAGGGTTTCTCCACTTCTGCCGGTTGCTCCTAGAACGGCGCTGCGGATCAGCGGCAGACGAACACGCGAGCTTGCTCGCGGGGGCGGCTGTCCGCTGCAGCCGCTTGATGGCCTGGCGCGTCAGCGCCGGGACAGAAAGCGGATGGAAATTCGCAGCGCCGATGGCTCGGCGCATAGCGTCCGAGCCATCAACATGATATGAAGATGCACAACCTGATGCCTGCTCAAATCAACAAGCAAAATGGTTTTATGCATCATTGAAAAATACGGTATATCGTGAAGTATAAGAACCGAAATAATGTGATATCAGCAATTTTTCTAAGTCGATTTTTCCGGCTCTCCCTGCCTCTCACATCAGGGACATCCGGCACTCACCTTCTGACCCTGACCTCTTGGACCCTGACTGTTCGGCACCTGTTCGGTTTCGGCACATCGCCCTTCCCTGTCCAAATCCGTTAGCGTTTGTTGAAGCGTCACTCCTCCTTATCATGGGGCTCGACTTGCCCTGCAAGTTGCCCTGTGACTTGCCCCGGAAAGATTGTCCCTTTGGTCTGAAAGCCATGGCAAAGAGGTCATTGCATCGCAGTTCCAGTCCGGTGCCGCCATGTTAGGCGACCGACTGAAGAATACGGTTCCATGCCGGTATCAACCTTTTCGATAGCGTCAATAGGGTGAAGCCGCGATGCCGCTCCTGCGGAGCCTGATGTAGAGACGGGCTGGCTGCTTGGCTACCAGCTGCCCCTTCTCTTCGTCACTCTTCCGGAATCTGAGATCATCCGGAACAAGTCAAGAAAATGGCTGCGAAATGCAGCCTTCGGCATGGAGAATCATGCGTCATGCACCCTGACAGCGGGATCTGCATGAACCCTCAGGGTTACCGTCCCCCTTAACCGCTTTCCCTTTTCCGGCAGATGCTTTGATTTTTAAAGTACTTTATGCGCAACACAAAAAAAAGAGCAAAGCTCCTCCATGTCAGGCAAGCAGGGTGAAGAGCGGCGAACAAACGACATTGCGCCCCGAAAGGGTTAGACAAGAGAAGAGCCTTTATGGGCTAATCAATCCCCTTTCCCTGTTAATCTTGCGGGATCGAGCAGCCGTGCTCCGTGAAAAACCGTCAGTATCTCCGCCAGATCTCCTTTGAGCCTGTAGACAATTCGATAGTTTCCAAAAATAATTTCCCTGATGACGGGATCATTGAATTCCGGCAAGACCCTGCCAGAAAAAGGAAAATCCAGTAACCTTTCAGCGACAGCCAGCACATCTACAGCAAAAAGCATGGCATACGACGGGGAATCCGCTGCAATAAAGCTGGTAATCGCTTCCAGATCATCTGCAGCCTGATGAGTCCACCTTACTTCAGCCATTTGGTCATCCTTTCCTTGACCTCCATATGCGAGATGGTTTCTCCGGCTTCCGCCTGTCTGAGTCCCCTTTCGACTTTAGCCAGAAAAAGAAGTCTCTCCATAGCTTCCTCAATAGTCGTGTCAGCGGGAAGATTTTCAACTGCCTGCATGATTTTCTCTTTCATTGTCATGGTACATCTCCACTGTAGGTTGTCATGGACACAAAATAACTACAATGTACTTTATCCAGTAGAAGTTTTCCTGAAAACGACTTGTCTGACCAGTTGCCCCTTCTCTTCGTCACTCTTCCGGAACCTGAGATCATCCGGAACAAGTCAAGAAAATGGCTGCGAAATGCAGCCTTCGGCATAAAGAATCATGCATCATGCACCCTGACAGCGGGATCTGCATGTACCCTCAGGGTTACCGTCCCCCTTAACCGCTTCCCCTTTGCCGGCAGATGCTTTGATTTTTAAAGTACTTCATGCGCAACATCAATAAAAAGCACCGGTTCTGCCTGACAGGCAAGCAGGGTGAAGAGCGGCAAGCGGGCAGCTTTTTTATGGTTCTTGTCGGCTGCGTGCAGGTCGAAAGCATCACGCACCTGCTTGGGAATCGGCACCTGTCCCTTGCCGGTCATGGCAGCAAGAGGCATTCCGTCTCCTTACTGATCATTGCATGCTGACTTTTCAGCAAGGAATGACACAATAAATACGCAGCAGGTTCCCCTAAGGGAGGGGCAACTTCAGGGACGGAAGTAAACGAGGTCATCTGTATCAGACATACCGGCTCCAGCCCGTGCACTATCCGGCAACCCCTGTACTCCCGATACCCCGCACCGTCACACGGTGCAGCGCCCCGGCGCATCCGAAAGCACGCTCACCCGGCGTGAAATGGATCTGGCCGCGTCGATTCAGGAGGTGACCGAAGAGGCGGTAATGAAACTCGCCGGCTTTTGCGTGCGTGGCGAGACGCCGTGATGAACAGGAAAAAAAGAATGCCGGAACAGTCGAATTACCTGCTTGAAATCCTGAATAAAATAGTAACATGTCAGGACACACACACCCCTATCGACAATGCCGGTTACCACAAGGAGAAGAGGTCATGCTTGCCAGTAACATGAAAGCGGTCCATCCGGGAGAGATCCTGGTCGAGGAATTCCTGACGCCGATGCGCCTCACCTGCAGGGAGATTGCCGATGACATGGGCCTTCCCCTCCGCCAGATCAACGAGATCGTGCAGGGCAAGCGCGGCATCACGGCTGAAACCGCACTCCGCCTCGCCCGGTATTTCAGCAACTCCGCATCATTCTGGTTCGGCCTGCAGATGGACTACGACCTCCAGACCGCATCGAACAACGACGGTGAACGCATCAGCAGGGAAGTCAAGGTCTACCGGTCACCCGACTGACCCCGCCCGGTTCTCCACCGGCAACCCCTTCAGCCGCGGAAACTCCCTCACGTTGCCGATGCAGATGCTCACACCCCGCTATCCTCTTCCCGGGCGCCGCGCATCAGGGCTTTCCGTTCGATCTCCGCGCGTATGGACTCGTAGCTCTTTCCCGTGAGGGCCACCGAGGTGATGGAATCGGCATTGGTCTCGAACAGGTTCACCGCGCAGCGCAGCATGTCGCGGATCATGCCCGCCGTCGGCACGACGTTCCCGACGTCGACGATCTGCCTGTAGCGGATGGTACCGTCATCATGGACCGTGATCCTGCCCGTGTAGCTGTAGCTGTCGTTGATGAAGTTGAAGAGCATGCAGGCGTCGAGGAACTTGCCGTCGATTACGCCGAAGGGCGGGTAGAGGAAGAGCGCGACCCACTGACGGGCCTCGTACCCCTCGATGAAGAGGCGGTATGACTGGTTGCTGACGGTCAGCCTGACGGCAAGGCGGCTGGTTCCCTCCTCCTCGATCCGTTCGACCTCGTCCTTCCAGCCCACCTCCTCGACGAACTCCTCGATCACTCCTGCAAGATGCATACCGCTTCCGCCCTCTTTTCATGCTGTGTTGTCCGTTGCCGGCCGGAACCGGCCCGGCCCCTTTCCTCAAGATAACGATCCCGGAGGGCGATTCCTCAAGCATCCTGTCGCATCGTTGTCCGGGTTCGAGGGCAGGAATCACGTGAAGGAAGCTCGCCGGAAAAAAAGGAAGGCAGGGGTTAGGGATTCCCCTGCCCTGGATGGAGGCGGGAAAAACTGTCAGAAGTGGCGTACTGCGCGAACGAGATTGTAGTCCATCTTGAAGCCGAGGGTGCGCTCGCCCGTGCGGAAGCTCTGGTCCCAGGCGTCGTTGAGGTCGCTTGCCGTCGAGCTCCAGTAGTAACCGCGGCGGGAGAAACCCCCGATGGTATTGCGGTTGACGTACAGCCTGTCCAGCTGGTGCCTGTTCGGCAGAGTCCAGTCCCTGAAACCTCCGCCCCGGTAGGTGCGGCAGATCCTTGCTGCCTGCTTCCAGGTGGCTCCGGTGCTCTGGTCCTCCCTTGCAGCGATCAGCCCGTGCGGCTGGCCGGCAACGTAGCCGTTGTCGCCTGGCTTCAGGAGGTAGGCGACGATGCCGCCTCCGTAGCTGTCGCCGACTTTCGGACTGCCGGACGACCGGGAGCCGGCGGATTCGGTTGCGGAACCCGCCGGGGGCAGGGCAAGTGTCAGGACGGTGCAGAAAAAGGCAACCGCCATCAAGGCGTTGCGTACCTTTGCATAGGGTGTCATGGGGGTGTTCATCGGCATCTCCGTTTTCTTCATCGAATCAGGGCGGCATTTCGATGCCGCCGTTGCCTGCTGTCCGTGAAAAGAACAACCGGTCGTGGTTCTCCGCTGCAGGCAGGACCGCTGAATATCCAGGACTGTCACACCAGGGGAGCCGGGCTTCAGAAGTTCGGAGCGTTCACCGTATACCGCCCGCAGCGTGCAACCACAGATACAATATCGGCAGTCACCCTTAAAGGAGGATTAACGATTGTTAAAAATAACCTAAAAAATGCACGGCACCCTGAAAAAAGCCTTTGCCTCTCGGGGAATACCTGAAGGGCTCTGCTTGTATTTCTCACCGGCGCCGCCTATATTGAAACAATTGTTAATCAACCATATAACCATATAGTCGGCGCCGGAAAGCCCGGGGATTCTTCCGGGCACGCAACTCCTGCGTCAACCATTCAGGCTGCCGGTTCGGAGCCGATCGCCCGGTCACGGGCGTCGGTCAGCCACGTTCTGTCTTCCTCATCACAACAAGCACAAGGAGCGCCATGTCAAAAAAAATAGTTGTCCTGGGTGCCGGCACCGGTGGCACGATCGTTTCCAACAACCTCCGGCGGCACCTGCCGAAAGACTGGGAGATCACCGTCATCGACCGTGACGACGAGCACCTCTACCAGCCTGGCCTGCTGTTCGTCCCCTTCGGACTTCAGAAGTCGAAAACGCTGGTCAAGTCGAGAAAGAAATACATCCTGCCCGACGTGAATTTCGTGATCGACGAGGTCACCCACATCGACCCGGAAAAACAGCAGGTCAAGACGAAGAACCATACCTTTCCCTACGACTTCCTCGTCATCAGCACCGGCTGCAGGGTCGCTCCCGAAGAGAACGACGGCCTGCTGGACGCCTGGGGAAAGAACGCCTTCACCTTCTACTACCTCGAGATGGCCGATCTCCTGCAGAAAAAGCTGAAGGAGTTCAACGGCGGGAAGCTGATCATGAACATTGCCGAACTTCCCTTCAAGTGCCCGGTCGCTCCTATCGAATTCGTCTTCCTCGCCGACTGGTACTTCAAGAAACGCGGCATCAGGAACAAGACAGAGATCGAGCTGGTCACTCCCCTGCCGGGAGCCTTCACGAAACCGAAGGCATCGGCGGTCTTCACCGAATCGGCGAAGGAGAAGAACATCAGGATCAGAACCGGCTTCGAGCTCGGCACCGTCAACGGCAAGGAGAAGTATATCCAGTCCGTGCAGGGCGACAAGGTTCCCTACGACCTGCTGGTCATCGTGCCTTCGACGATCGGCGATCCGGTCATCAGCAACTCGGGGATAGACGACGGCATCGGCTACGTGCCGACGCACCACAATACGCTCAAGGCGCTGAAGCACGAAAGGATTTACGTGATCGGCGACGCAACCAACGTCCCGACATCGAAGGCCGGTTCGGTCGCGCACTACGAGGCCGACGTGGTGGTGTTCAACATCATGGCGGAGATCCACGGTGTCAAGCCTGAAGAGATCTACGACGGTCATTCGACCTGTTTCATCGTCTACTCGAAGGGAACATCCTCGCTGATAGACTTCAACTACAGGATCGAGCCGCTTCCGGGCGAGTACCCGCTTCCCAAGATCGGCCCCTTCAGCCTGCTCAAGGAGACGAAGATGAACTGGTATGGAAAACTCGGTTTCGAGTGGCTCTACTGGAATGTGCTGCTTGCGGGCAGGCACCTCGGAGCTCCGCCTACCCTCGTCATGGCGGGAAAGCACGTGGGCTGATCCACGCGCGCGAAGCAGCTGACAGACAGGGCGCAAACGGTGTCCAGAGCGGTCCCCGGTCAGGAAAAACCGGGGACCGCTTTTCTTTGTTCAGGAAACGCCGGGACCCGACAGGATGCTTCTGCCGCCCGATAGGGTCCGGACACGGATCTGCGTGGCGATGCGCTCCTTGAGCGCGGGAACGTGCGAGATGATTCCGACGAGCTTGCCTGTCTGCTGCAGGCCGGAAAGGGCTTCGAGGGCGGCTTCGAGAGCCTCGTCGTCAAGGGTTCCGAATCCTTCGTCGAGAAAGAGCGAATCCACCCGCACGTTGCGGCTGGCCATGTGCGACAGGCCGAGGGCGAGGGCAAGGCTGACGATGAAGCTCTCCCCTCCGGAAAGGTTCCTGGTCGAGCGGATCTCGGCTGCCTGGTAGTTGTCTATCACGTTGAGTTCGAGCGGTTCGCTGCCGTCGCGCACAAGAAGATAGCGGTCGGTCATCTTCACCAGCTGCCGGTTCGCATGCGCCACCATGATGTCGAAGGTGAGCCCCTGGGCGAAGTTCCGGAACTTCTTGCCGTCGGCAGATCCGATGAGGTCGTGCAGTCGTTCCCATCGCATCCATTCCTTCTCCTGCAGCACGAGTGCCGCGGCATTCTCCCTCAGCATCCCGCAGGCTATTTCGTTGCAGGCAAGCTGCTGGTCGAGCGCGCCGATCTGCCCCCTCGCCGCACGGAGCTGCTCCTGCAACGTTTCCAGTTCCCCGGTGAGTTCATCTGCTGAACGTCCTGTCAGCCTTTTGCCCCGTTCCCGCAGAAGCCTCGCCTCACGGTCGTTCCGCCGTGCCTCAAGGGCAAGCCTGCGCCGCTGCATCTCTTCGGCTTCTGCAGCAAGGGCCTCTCGCTCTGTTGCCGGAAGGACGGCATCGAGAAAGGCTTCTTCATCGGCAAACCCCTTTTCAAGCAGTTCCCGCTGAAAAACGCATTCGAAGGTCATGATGCTTTCCTGCCGTTCCCCGAGGGAGTGCTTCAGGGAAGCGCTCCTCGCATCATGGGCGCTTGCCAGCTGCATCGCCTCATCGCGCACGCGCCTCAGCCGGTCGACCTCACGGAGCGCATGCTGCACTGTCGTTTCGAGCCGGCGCTCCTCCTCATCAGGCTGCTTCCGGCCGAAAATCCGCACCCGCTCGCTATCGAGGGCGCCAAGCGATTCTCCGGCACGGTCCAGCAGCGAGGTTTTTTCCTCCAGGTCACGGCGAAGACCGGCAGACTGCCCCCGGGCTCCCTGTACCGTCTGTTCGAGAACGGCTATCCTCCTTTCGATCCCGTGCTTCCGATCCGCGTGCTGCCGCCAGGCTTCGTTTCTCGACTGCAGCTGCTCAAGCAGAGGCGAAGGCTTGTCGCCGGGAATCGTCCGGATACCGAAGGGGGCAACGCTCTCCAGGATGGAACTCTCCAGCATCTCCCTTTCCCTGAGACAGCGCCGGTGCTCCTCCGAGGTACGGCCTGCATCGGCGGCTGATATCTCAAGCTGCTGCGCAGTCAGTCCGAGCTCGCGTTCCGCATGATGCAGGGCCTGCTGCAGTTCGTTTTCCCTCGCCGAGACGGCATCCAGCTCCTGTTCGAGCGTCTCGGCATTTCCGATCCGCTCCGCAAGCAGCATCATCCGTCTGCCCGCTCTCTCCCGTTCATCCTCCAAAGCCGATTCAGCCGCGATCCCTGCGGCTTGCGCAAGATGCACGCGTTGACGTCCGTTCTCCCCGGCAGCATCGTTCAGCTCCCGGAGTCGCCCGCCGGCCTGTTCGATCTCCTTGCCGGTTTCCGCATCTGCGATGGCAAGGCGGGTGATTCCGTCCGCAAGCTCCTGAACCGCAGCCCTTGCCTTCGGCAGCTCGTCATCCGCGGAATCGGGCACGGGCGTCTTTCCTTCGGCGTAGGGATGGTGTGTCGAGCCGCACAGGGGGCAGGGTCTGCCCGCTTCAAGGCGTGACCGTTCCTCCTCGAGGCTTCTGATCTTTCCGGCAAGCTTCTCCCGCTCCTCAAGATGGCAGACCTCGCGTTCAGCCGACGCGTGGCGCTCCCTCAGCCGGTCGAGCTCTGCCGCGGCATCCCTTTTCCAGGCGGCAAGCGCAGAAAGCGAGGCTTCGAGAACGGCGGCACGCTCACGCATCGCCCTCTGCGCATCGAAGAGAACCGCCAGTTCGTCGAGCGTGCGGACCTGATCCCTCAGCGCATCGTATTCCGACCGCATTCCCCTGAGCTCGCCGCCTTCCAGAAGCAGAGCCCTGGCGTCCCGCAGCTTCCGCACGGCTTCACGCTGACGGCTGAGCGCCTCGGACGCATTCAGGCGCAAGGGTTCGAGATGCCGCCTGCTCACTTCTGCCGCTTCCAGTTTTAACAAAGCATGCTGCTCCTCCTCCACGGCCCGGCAATCACGCGAGCGGACCTCATCAAGCTGCCGCACCGTGTTCACGATGCCTGAAAGCGCAGCGGCAAGGGATGCGTCGGCGTCATGAGCGGACATCCAGGTTTCAACGGACTCCAGGACCAGGCGCTCTCCTGCAAGTTCATCCTCCGCACGCTCCGCATCCCTTTCGTGCGTCTCCAGGCGGGACTCAATCGAGCGTTGCTCGGCAAGCAGCCGCCCGTGCAGGGCACGTTTCTCCTCGATCTGCACATCAAGCGAACGAACCTGGCGGACAGTCGCGCGCAGCCGTTTTTCCTCCTCCTCAGCAGTGTCGCGATGCGCTTCGGCAGCGCTCAGCGCAATTGCCGCTTCCGCCAGGGCGGCTTGCATTGCCGGCCGCTCCTGTTCACGCCGGAAGAGCGTTTCGCTTTCCCGCCGCTGCTGCTCGCGCTGCAGCCGGAGAGGCGCATGCAGTGCCTCGAGGTCCGCGGCAAGCCGTGCAAGCCTGAGCCTTTCCCGCTCCTGCTCGAATGCCTGCGCCTCCTCCTGAAGCACGGCGCTTTCCGCACCGATCGAGGCAAGTTCCACCTCGAGGGCCGTGATCTCCCGAATCCACTGCAGTGCGGACGCAGTAGCCTGCTGCACGGCTGAAAGCTCCGCTTCTGTTCCGAGGAACTCTCCCCGCCGGGCGGCCAGCTCCTCAAGTTCCTCCTCTCCAAGCAGCCTGATCCCCTCGCATGCGGCCCTGAGGGATTCGAGTTTCGACCGTTCCTCGCGGTGCCGTTCATGCACCTTCACGGAGATTTCCGAATAGATGCCGGTGCCGGTGATCTGCTCAAGCACAGGCGCCCTCCTGTCGGGCTCGGCCTGCAGAAAGGCAGCGAACGCCCCCTGTGCAAGCATCATGGAGCGCGTGAAGCGATCGAAGTCCATTCCGGTGCGCTCCTCGATGGCACGTGCTGTATCCTGGAGCCTCGATTCGAGAATCCTGCCGGAAAGGGCATCGGAAATTTCATGCCTCTGCATCTGCAGCTCCCCTTCAGGACGCCTGCGGGAACGGTGCTGGCTCCAGTGGCACCGGAACGTCCCTGCTGAGGTGGTGAAGGTCACCTCGGCAAAACACTCCCCCGTATGGCGGGACATGAGTTCGTTCGCGCTTTTCGTGATCCTGCCGAGTCTGGGAGTCTGGCCGTAGAGGGCGAGGCAGATCGCATCGAGAATGGTTGACTTGCCCGACCCGGTAGGGCCGGTGATGGCGAACAGGGCATCGGCGGCGTATTCCGGGGTGGTGAAATCGATCGACCACTCACCTGCAAGTGAATTCAGGTTCCTGAACCGCAGCTGGAGTATCTTCATGCCCCATCCTCCGGTTCTGCCTGAGGGTCCTCCCCGCGCATCGAGGCGAGAATGTCGAGATAACAGTGCATCAGCTCTGGATGCTGCTCTTCAGGCACCTTGCGGGCTTCAAGGCAGCGCCTGAAGACCTCCTCCTCCTGCAGCTCTTCGAGCAGTTCGTCGGCTGCGAGCTGCCGCATCACCTGCATGGCGACCTGGCTGTTCCTGACTCGCCTGATCTCGATGTCCGTACCGCGCACGGCACCGTCGAGCGTCTCCTTCACCTTCGAGGAAGGTTCCTGGCCGGTATAGTCGATCTCGAGCCAGGCGTTGCTGCCTCCGGCCTTCAGTTCGAAAATCCTCGCCGATATCTCGTCGAGGCTCCCGGAAATGCGGACGAGCGGCTGAAAACAAGGCACGGGAATCTCGCTGAAGCTGAACGCCCCCCCTGACCAGGAGGCCAGGACCACGGATTTCCCGGTTGCCGCCTCGCCGAACACCATGGGTATGGGTGAGCCGCTGTAGCGGAGATGCTCCCTGCCGGAAACGGTGCGGGCTCCATGGAGGTGACCGAGAGCGGCAAAGTCGATACCGTCGGGAAAGACCGAGCTGTCGACCTGGGCGAGGGTGCCCACGAAGGTGCCGCGCACACCCTCCTTTCCTGAAGAATCCGGTCCTGCTGCGAACAGGTGGCCCATGACGACCAGGGGAACCCCCATACCGTTTCCGCTCCGCGCAGCTTCGGCAATGCGCACGACCTCGGCATAGTGCCGTCCGATTCCCTCGGCGAGCTTCCTTGTCTTGTCGTCAGGGCTCTCTCCCGCCTCGACCGTCCTGATGTCACGCTCCCTGAGGTAGGGCACCGCGCAGATTACGGCTTCGGCGCACCCTCCGCCGTCACGCAGCACCAGCACCTCCTCTTCGGGACTCTCGGCCACCGATCCCACAACATGCACGTTGAGGGAGCGCAGCAGCAACTTCGGAGCATTCAGGAAAGAGGGCGAATCGTGATTGCCCGAGGTCACCACCACATGCCTGCATGAGGAACGGGCGACACGGCTGATGAAGCGGTAGTAGAGCTCCTGGGCACGGGTTCCGGGCGTGGTGCTGTCGAACACGTCACCCGCAACGAGCAGGATGTCCACCGATTCGGTCTCGAGCAGGGAGGCGAGCCAGTCGAGGAACTGTTCGAACTCGCGATGGCGGCTCCTGCCGTAGAGCATTTTCCCGAGATGCCAGTCGGAGGTATGAAGGACACGCAGCGGCGGACGTTCGTTCATGGGGCGTTTTCCCTGTGGTGCGATGGCCGCAGGCACGGCCTGCGGCATTGGGTCATGCAAAAATACGACACAGGAACGGAAGTATGCAACCGGATGGTTATTTTCACTGAAACCCGAGCCCGACCGCTATCCCGCCCGTCACGAAATGGATCCAGCAACTCTCGACCGGCCGTCCGGTGCCCGCCAGCAGCGCATCGCGGTAGGCGAGAAGCTGTCCGCTGTAAGCGCGGGCTGCTTCCTCCCAGCTCTCCGGAGGCTGCACGGGTGATTTGTGGTCGATCACGACCCAGCCGGTGCCGGTGTCGAGCAGGAGGTCGATGGAACCGTTCAGCACCTGACCGCCGTCGAGAAGCCGCTGGACAGGGTACTCGGCCCTGACCGACGCTCCGGGCCACCGCTCCCCCATCCATTTCCTGAAGCAGGACACCTGCCTGCAGAAGGCGGAGGCATCGACAGCACCCCCCATCTGCCATGCATCGAGCATCCTGATGACCCTGCGGGGAGTGGTGAACCGCTCCTCCTGCAACAGGGCGAAAGCAAGCACGCCATGCAGGGCCGTGCCGAATTCCGAAGGCCGTTCCCGTTCGAGAACATCGAGAGCACCGCCATAGCACTCCGTCCGGACGACGCCGCTCCCTACCTCTCCCAGGGACGAGGGGCTCACGGTTTCCCGAAGTTTCACGGACGGAGATGCGGCACCGGAAAACCAGAAGAGCTGCTGAACCGCGCCCGTCTCCGTTCCGGACTCCGGCTCTCCGGGCAGCTCCCATCGGCGCCGTGCAAGCAGGATTCCCTCCGCCAGCCCGACCTGATCTCCGTCTCCCGTCACGAGAGATTCCGCCCCTGCCGCCGCAAGCCAGGGAACCTGCGTGTTTCTCGACGACGTCGCCAGCACGAGGCAGTCCCGCGCACGGGTCATGCTGACGTAGAGCAGCCTGACGGCCTCCTCGCGCGCCAGTTCGCGTGCTTCCCGCATGACGTCCCCCTCCATGAGTGCATCGATGCCCGGAGCCTGCTTCTGAGCACCGAACGGCCAGGGCCAGAAACGGATGAAGCGGTCGCGGAGGGGATCAGAGGCGGAAAAGCCGCTTCTGCTGAAAGCGCAGGGGGACCAGATCGGGACGCCGGGTTCGGCATCAAGTCCGAGCAGGACGGTCACCGGCCACTCGAGCCCTTTCGCCTTGTGGTGGGTCATGATCCTGACGGCATCGATCTGCGGTTCAGGGAAAGCGTCGAGTTCCTCCCGTGCAAGGGAGTTCAGCCAGGAAAGCAGGCCTGCGACGGACAGGGAATCCGACGAGGCAAGGCACTCCTCTTCATAGTCCCGTGCAAGCTGCACGAGCGCCTGCAGGTTAAGCAGCCTCGACCGGGCGGCCTCGGCACTGCTGCACCAGGAGACGGCATGTCCGGCGGCGTGGATGACCGTCACGACACGCTGCAGGGCCTCTGCAGGCGAAAACTGTGCTGCCTGCCTCCTCAGGTCGGCAATTGCGCCGATCAGGGGATGGCGGTCTCCTCCCTCTTCCAGCCAGAGCTTCTCATCCGCTCCCGATGCGAGATAGTCCAGCCGGTCCTGCAGCCAGCTCTCGGGTTCTCTGGCGTCGGCGAGCGAGACGATTTCGGCTGTCGCCAGCGTATCGGCGGGATCGAGCAGCCTCCTGAGCGAGGCGAGCACGAGAACCGCTTCCGGCGTGGCAAGCAGTCCCGGCTGCACCGTGGCGACAAGGATGCCCTGCCGGCTGAGCTCCGAGGCGATCCCCCTCACATGGGCGTTGGTACGTGCAAGCACTGCGATGTCTCCGGGACGGACCGGACGCCAGAGACCTTCCTGCCTGTCGCAGATGCGGTACCCTTCCCGGAGGAGCCTTCTGATGCCTGATCCGAGTGCCGCATAGTGCTCCTGCGCCCGGCTTCCGTCGAGCACCCAGTGTAAATACGGAACCCGTCCTTCCTCGTCCTCCCGCTCGGCATGGAGCACGACATCCGCCGGCTTGATGGCAGGTGAGAAAGCCGGGGTGAAGATCGCATTGACACCCTCCACCAGCGCAGGAACCGAACGCCATGAACTGCCGAGCGTCTCCCTGCTCTCCCCGGAAAGGAGGTCCAGCACGGAACGCATCAGACGGGTATCGCTTCCGCGAAATCCGTAGATCGCCTGCTTGACGTCGCCTACCCACCAGGTGCGCTTCGCCAGCCGCGACAGCTTGAGAAAAAGGGCGAGCTGGATCGGGCTGGTGTCCTGGAACTCGTCGACCAGAAGCAGGTCGAGCTTTTCAGCAAGCTGCTCCCGGACTCCGGGATGATCGAGCCCTTCGAGCAGCCTGGCCTCCTGGTCTGCGAAATCGACGAGGCCGGCCTCATGCTTCATCTGCTGATAGACTCCGAGGGTCCGTCCGGCGATGCCGAAGACGAGCCCGAGATACGCACGGATGTCGGTGTGAAGACGCGGATGTGCTGCGACACGGGAGCACCTGTCCGAAACAGCTTTCGCAGCCTCCCTGAGCGATGCCTGGGGCGAGGCTTTGGAAAGCTTCACCCAGTCGGACCATCCAGCACCGCCGTTCTTCAGGAGTGACTCCAGGCGGAGCAGGTCGTCGAACCAGCCTTTCGTATTCTTCCGTTCCTTCACGGCAAGCGCCTCCAGGACGACAGGCCTGACGCGGCGTATGGCATCGAGCAGTTCCCCGTCCGGATCACCCGTGTCGGGAGGGGGGAAATGGGCGAGCAGTTCGTCGGCGCTGCTTGCAGCGAACCCTCCGAACAGGCCCTCGCCGATGTTGTTGTACCTCGCCTGGTCGATGATGCCCTTGACATGTTCTTTCCAGGCCGTATCCCCTGTTTTCCGGTCGACCACGCCAAGACGTCCAGAAAGCAGGGTTATCTGCCGAAGCTCCTCGACGGTGACGGCCCGGTCTACGGCACGTGCGATCTCGAGCGCGGCCCCCTTTTCGTCGAGGACCTTCTGTTCCACGGTGAGGCCCAGCTCAAAAGCGAACCGACGGAGAAGCGCCCCGCAGACACTGTTGACCGTCCCGATCATGGCCTCGCCGACGGCCGTGGCCAGGGAGTGCTCGCCCTTTTCGACGAACATTGCCCTGACCCGTTCCTTGAGTTCCGCCGCAGCCTTCGTCGTGAAGGTCGTTGCAAGAATGCCGTCCGGGTCCGCCTGCCCTGAAGCGAGCGCTTCGTGAAGGATACCCGTCAGCCTGGTGGTCTTGCCTGAACCGGCTCCGGCGCTGATGAAGGTGATCGACGGGGGTACGCTCATTGCTCCTCCCCCCACCCTTCGAGCGTACGATACGGGTCGCGGTTCCTGCCGGGCCTCAGCGTCCTGAGGCCTCCGGACGGCCAGGCCGCGTCGCGGTACGGGTCCTGTGTCTCGGGAGCGACCTCGATCCTTCCCGACCCGAGCTGGCCCATCCTCCAGCGGAACGTGACAAGAAAACGCTCCCAGAGGGCTTCGACGGTTTCATCCGAGCCGCCCCTCACCCCCCTGCACCCTTCGAAATCGCCGCTCCTCTCGGCAAGAAGCTGCGCACGGCTGAGGATGTAGTATGCCGTGGCTGGCCAGAGACCTGTACGCTGCCTGACCAGTGCCGCATAGACGATCAGCTGCAGATGGGTGCCCTGCGCCATGCTCCGGCGGTATCGTTCCTCGCCGCCCCATTTCATGTCGATCAGGAATCGCCTGCCGATTCTGTCCGTGAGCAGCAGGTCCGCGCAACCCGTCAGCTCGCCGCCGTCGAAGACCCCTGAAAGCCTGCATTCGGACTCGATGCGGCCGACTCCTTTTCTGTTTAACACGGCAACCAGCTCCCTCACCGCACCTCTCATGCTCGACCGCACACCTTCGAGTTCCGCAGCCTTGCCGGGCATGAGCAGCGTCGCCCCCTCCTCGGCAACCAGCCGGGAGAACTCCCGGTCGTACCAGATGTCGAGCGACCCTGCATCGATTCCGGTCCCGCCCGCGGCATGCGTGAGCTCCTGTACGATCCGGTGCGCAAGCAGTCCGTACAGCTTCGGTCCGTCGCTCACTTCGAGCATCTTCGTCGGAGCGAGGCGCGCAGCGTAGGCAAGCACCCATTCCACGGGATTGGAGAGAAACCGTTCGAGGGAGGTGGGCGAAAAGGGATGAGACGGCAGGGCAATCCCCCGGGGCAGCTCCCAGAAGGGCTTGTACCGCACCAGGGCACGATGCTGAACCTGCACCCGGCCGGCGGAAGCGCCTGTATCCCCCAGGACGGTTTCAGCCCTCAGGATCGGCAAACCGGGAAAGAGTGCCGATATGGTAAGCCAGAGCGGATGTTTTTCGGCATCTCCGGAAGGCAGCACCAGCGTAAGCCGCTCCTCTGCCGCAAGCACCGGGCGTTTCCAGCTTTCCGCCTGCCGGGCAAGCTCATCCTGGACATCCGGCACCCTGACGCCCTGCCGTTCGAGCCAGGAACGTTCCGGCCGGGTCCAGACGGACCCCTGCGGAAAGGCCGGGGCGGCCGCCCACCACCAGACCACGTGAACCGAATGCTCGCAGACGGCCTCAGGATCGGTGGCCGTGCAGACGGCACCCGCTTCCCGGAAGAGATCGGGGTTCAACCCGCCCTGCATGGACGCGAAAGCAAGCAGCTGATCGAGCTGGTAGGGACTCAGCCGGTCGATCCCCTGCCGTTCCAGGCTTTCGAGCGCATCGAGGAACACTTCCGCCTGTTCGATCCCCGCTTCCGGCATGCCGCCCGCCTCGCCCTTCTGTTCCTTGCGTCGTCCGAGGAAAAACTCCCGCACCTTTCCGGCGATGGCCCGCAGCTCAGCGGTCCCGATGCCGGCCTGCCTGCTTGCGGTCCGGTCTGCGATCCATGACTCGAAGGAAAGGGTGTGAACGGCCGCGCCGGGGCCTTCCCTGGAGAGAAACGCCTCTACAGCTCTCCTCCAGCGGAAACCCCCGATACCGGGATGTTCCGCAACGACGCCGGCAAGGCTGCGGAGTCCTGGATGAACGGGGTTCACCTCGTCGGGAAGGGCCAGGAAGTCCAGGAGGGCATGGACGTCGAGCGGATTCCAGCGAAGCCTGACGGCAAGGGGCAGCAGCTGGTACGGAAGACGTCCGGAGCTTCTTTCCTGCAGTCCCTGCCGGGGAAGTCCTGTGCCTGCAAGCACGTCGTCAAGCAGTTCCCCTTCCCCGCCGGAGACGAGAAGGGTCGATCCCCGGGATGCGGCAAGCACTCCTGCCGTATGGTGTGCTGCAGCAAGCGCGGTATCGGCGGCAAGGAGCGTCACGCTATCATCCCGGTCCCAGTCCGGCTCCCGGAGCGGCTTTTCACCTGTCAGCAGAGCGTGCTGCAGGGCATGGAGCGCCGTGTTCCTGGAGGCGGCAGGTGCACCGAACGTCTTCAGTTCCCCTGTCCGGCCGAGCAGGCCGAGCACCGTCTGCCACCGGAGCGGATGCCAGGCAAGTGGTTCGAGCAGTTCGACCGAATCGACGGGAACGGAGAGGTAATCGAGAGCCTCCGCCACTGCCCGGAGCCGTTCTCCCCTGCCCGGAGGAAAACGCTCGTTTCGCATGGCGGCTTCAGCCTCCCCGAGGTCGGCAAGTCTCGGCGAGGAAGCCGGCACCTGCACAAGGCCATCCCATCCTTCGAGACAGAGCCCGTCCCTCCAGGAAAGCAGTGCTGCGGCAACCCCGAGATCGTCGACCCTGAACGAACGGCTGTAGAAGCGCTTTCCGTCATCGATGCGGAGCAGGATCTTCCGGTATTCGATGATCCGGAGCATTTCCGGTGCATGATTCCTGCCAAGCCCGAGATACAGTTCGAGCACCCGGAGAAACCCTTCCGGACCGAGCGTCATCAGCCCTGCAGCGTTGACGGGACGGCGGCTGTGCTGGCCGTCGAGTTTCCTGCCGAACAGGATGCGCATGGAGCTCTCTTCTTCTTTGAATTGTAAAGTTCTTTGCCGGCAAACAACAAAACGGCAGGTCACTCGGCATGATCAGGATCTCCGCCGCTCTCCCCCATTCCGGCCAGGTCCGGCGGAAGCTGGCGTGAAACCTTGGCACCGAGCTTCCTGATCTCCTCCGCCCTGCCGGCCAGGTTTCCCCGGCCTTCCGAGAGACGCTTCAGGGCGAGGTCGAGCGCGTCCGATACCCCGGAGAGCCTTTTCCGGGCGTCGGTCATGGCATCAGCGACCAGAACCACCTGGTCGTAGATTTTTCCCGCCCTGTCGGCGATCGTCTCGGCGTTGCGGTTTTCGTTCTCCCGCCTCCAGATCTGAGCAATGAGCTTGAGGGTGATCATCAGGGTAGCCGGGCCGGTCATGACCACCTGCGTGCCTGCAAGATCGTAGAGCAGCTCACGGTCGGCCTGGAGGGCCTCCTGGAACGCCGGTTCGAGAGGGATGCACATGATGACGAAATCCAGCGTCCGGTTCCCGCCGATGCCGCTGTACCTCTTCTCCCGAAGCTCTTCGACATGCGAGCGTACAGAACGGAGGTGCTCTTTCAGGGCTTCCGCCCTTCGATGCTCGTCCTCCTCGCTGCAGTAGCGCTCGTAGGCGGTAAGAGAGACCTTGGCATCCACGATCACCGCCTTCTCCCCGGGGAGATAGACCATGAAGTCGGGCCGCACGAGCCGGCCCTCGTCGTTTCTGCCGGAAGGCTGCGCCTCGTATTCCCTGCCGCGTTCAAGCCCGGAAGCCTCGAAAAGACGCTCCACGATCAGCTCCCCCCAGTCACCCTGCTTCTTGCTGTCCCCCTTGATCGCGCGCGCAAGGTTGTTCGCCTCACCGCTGACCCTGCCGGTCAGCTCCTGGAGCTGGCGCACCTGCTCGAGCAGACGGGCCGACAGCTCGGTGTCGTTCCTGTGCACTTCGTCGACCCGCGTCCGGAACAATGCAAGCTGTTCCCTCAGGGGCTGCAGCAGCGCAGTCATCCGTTCCCTGCTCTGTTCGGAAAACGCCTGGCCGCGTTCCTCGAAGATCCTGTTTGCGAGGTTCTCGAAAACGAACTTGAGCTGCGTTCCGGCGTCGTCCAGGAGAGCGTTCCTATCGGCCGCCGCCCGCCGCTCGGCAGCGAGTTCTGCTTCGAGCCTCGCATTCGCCAGGGCAAGCCCTGCTGCTTCGCGCTCCCTCTGCTCCAGCCGCTCGGCAATGCCGAGGAACTCCTGCTCCCTGGTCTGCAGCCTGACCAGCTCATCGCTGGAGGGCGCATCGCGGAGCATCCGGAAAACCAGGAAGCCCAGGACGAGCAGGATGAAAAACAGCAGTACGGAAATCAGTACCGGGGTCATGGCTGTTCAGGGAAAAGAGTGGTCTCTCCGGTGCGCCGCGGATCCCCGCGGAGATGGATGTTCCCGATGCGAAAGATATCGGCGCGCCGGCCTTTTCTGAAGGATACGACAGAAACCCTCAGGGCACAAGCGCTTTCACGATGCCGTCACCGTCACCCCCCCCTGGCTGCCGGGACGGGAATATTCCCTGATGAAGTCGATGGTTCTCTGGTACTTGATGCGGTGCGGCTCCACGGAAGCGTTCATCATCTCCTCGAGCCTGGGCATGAGTCTCGGGACATGTCCGATCCGGTAGGCCATCACGTCGCGTGAGGTAACGGGGTCGGGAGACTTGCATTTTTTCATGGGTATCCTGTTCGAAGAGACGAAGCCGAGCCTGGAGGGCTCAAGACCCTGTCTTCTCGCTCTTGCGATGGCCGCAGGAGAAAGCAGCAGCCCCAGCCAGTTCTGGCGTTCACCGATCTCGAAAGCGTCGATGAACGCGCTGCTGATCAGGACCCGGTTGTCATGGCTTCTGACGAAGGAGCCGACCGATATTGCTCCGCGGACCGGCATGCCCGCTTCGAGACAGTTTTCGAAGAAACTTTTGGCCGTCCGCAGCATGACTGCGAAGGACTTCGAGGAATCGTCGGAAGTGAAAAGGATGAATGTGTCGGAAACCCAGCTGTAATCGATTCCGGCCGGCAGTACCCCCTGACCGGACCGTTCGAGATCCCTGAGTGCGTGTTCGTGGCATTTCTGGATAACCGAAGCCCTGAATGTCCCGTGTTCGACCCTGGCAAGATCCTTGAAGCCCAGGATGTCGAAGCTGGCAACCCAGCACTCCCGATGCGACCAGAAATCATCTGACTTTTTCATGGAATGAACATGATTGCCCACCGGTTAACCGGATCAGCGGTTGTGGTGAAAAATGCATTGAACGTCCACTAAAGAAAATCCATCCGGGGAGAAATACAAACGGAAAAAGGCACTTCCGATCCCCTGCAGCCGTTTTGTCATAAGAGGTGCATGGGGAATGGGTCGAGAAGAAACAGGGCCGGAGCAGCGGATCGGGATTCCGCGTCTCCGGCGAAGGAACAGGCCGTCAGGAAAAATCAGTAGAACTCGATGCTGTTCGTGTAGGCAGCGCTGCCGGCTCTTTTCCTGACAGCCAGTTGACCTGATTCGCTCATGCGGACACGTTTGCCGCAGCCTGTGCATTCATAGGTATCCCAGAAGAAATGGGTAAGGTTTTCCCGTCCGCAGTGAGGGCAGTCCGCAACGACCGTTTCATGCAGCCGCCTTTCCACGAATACCCAGAGCGACCTGTCGTATCCGGCCTCGCGCGCCTTGAGGAGCGTCATCCTGCCGGACAGGGTGAGAGCCACCGAACGATCCTCGATGGAAGCATAACCGAGCAGGCATGCTTCATGAAAATATTTCAGGGCAAGGGCCTTCCACTCGTGCGAGTCATCCATGAGCCTGTAGATCTCTGGCAGAGGGTCGTCAGAGCTCCCGATCATGTCGAGCACCAGTGCGATCCTGTTCTGCTGCACCTGCCGGGCATCGAACCGGTGCAGGAAGGCCGCGAGCTGTTCCGCGGTCCGCCCGTCGAGCACTCCGTCTGCGATCTCCTCCTCGATCTCTCCGCGATCCTTCATGGTCGATTCCGCGTGTGTGTCTGACGACTGTTCCGCAGCATGCTGTTTTTTCCCGAAGACCGGAATCGCAACAAGATTGATGATCACCAGCGCCACCACCGTAAAGAGGGAAGGAACGAGAGGAAGTTCAGGAAAGGCTATGCCGCTGTAGGATACTTCGGATTTTTCAGGAGCGGGAATGGCTTCCGGTATGCCGCCTGCAAAGACTTTATTCAGTATCTCGAGATTTTCCGCTCGCCGGTTGGCACCGCTCCCGCCACTTCCGAACAGGCAGCTGTAGGAGCCGACGCCCATGCCGTCGGCACCTGGTGCCGTACGGGCAACCAGCATGGAAAAAGCGTCGGGGGAGACGCTGCCGCATGTTTCAGCCGAAAGACCGATCAGTACCGGTTTTTCGCCCACCCTGTTCCGGATCGAAAGAGCGAGATGGCTGACCCGCGCGTCTACGGCACTGTCGTCTTCATACGAAACGGCCGGAACCAGAAGGTCGAGCTGCTCGGCGATAAGGGCATAATCCTGACCCCTCTTCTCCGCGTCCCGGAAGGAGACTGCGGAACCGCCCGAAAGGGAGGCGGAGAGCTCGACCCTGCTGCCGCCCGCCGAACGGACAGCTTCCCTTATGCTGCCGGTGAATTGCGCGATCCTTGCGGCTCTCCAGTTTGTCCAGGCCGAATATCTGGCGGTAATCAGTTCCTGGTTCGCCGGAATGACGCCGGCAGTGTTCTTCAGGGCGAACGCCTTGACCTCGGACGGCGAAAAATCGTGATTGAGATCGGGGTAGCAGAGATTGTCAAGATGAATCCCGTCCAGATCGTAGTTGCCGAGCAAATCCTTCACGGTGCGAACCGCGTGGTTCAGGACACCGGGTTGGGAGGGCGAAAGCCAGCTGTCCGAACGGGTCCCGTTCTGCGCAACCATACCCCATTCGGGATGGCTGCGCAGCAAAGAGGCGTTGGCAAGCGCAGGAATCCAGGCATGAACACGCATGCCTTTCTGCCTGAGCTGGTTCAGGGTTTTTCCGAACAGGTCCTCCTTGCCTCCGGGGTTGAAATAGCACTTTCCGGCAGAATCCCTTGCCATGAGAAAAACGTCGGTAGCCCCGATGCCTGCAAGATTGGCTGCGATCGTTGCAGGATCATGGCTGTCGAGGCTGAAATCGACCCAGACGGCGAATCGCCGTGGCCTGTGCGCATGCACCGAGGCGATATAGGTGTCGGCTGTCACGAAAGAGCCCCCCTGCTGTCGGACATACGCGATAAAAGACTGAAGCGCCTCCGGATAGCGGGCGGCCATGGTAGGATGCAGAAGAATCATGACCGGCTGGCCGAGTGAAGATTTTTCGTCATACAGCGCCTTGAGCCACCGCTCGAACTCTGCGGCACCCGACTTCTGCTTGTACAGCATGTCATAATCCGACGCGATCATGGTACCGTTCATGAAACTCGACACGGGAAGTTCGGACAGGATGTCCTGCCGCTGCCAGCGCCCCTGGTCGGAGCTGTCGTACCGGAAGCCGAGCTTCTTCAGGACGGCCATCGCTTGCATGGTGTAATCCATGAAAGGAGCCCGGAACCACACCACCGGCCTGCCGGTGATCGACTCGAGCGTCTGCTTCGCCTTGCGCATTTCAGCCTCGAGTTTCACGGTGTCGAGCTCCCTGAGCCGGGGAAGGGTGTGAGAGTGCGATCCGATCGTGTTGCCTTCCCTTGCAAGCCCAGCAACAAACCCTCGGTTCGCCTGGGCGAAGCTGCCCGTAATGAAATAGGTTGCCGGAACAGTAACCCCGAGTCTGCCGAGAGCCTCGACATCCCCGTTTCTTTCCGTGTCGAAAGAGAGCATGACCGGTACCGGCCTGCCGGCTGCAGCACCTGCAACAGAGGTCCACCAGAGGACAAGCAGTGCGGCGAGAGAAAGAATGCGTTTCATGATGATACTCCTCAAGACAGTTTACCAGACATTGTTCTTGTCCTGCATCTCCTGCACATAGGCGACCAGGCGCGTATAGCTCAGAAAAACCCGGTACGGCTGGGTCAGGAAGGACGAAAGGACAAGGGAAAGGCTGACCTGTCCGGACTGCAGCAGCGGAATGATCCCCTGCAGGGCGGTGATGCATTCCATGGCCAGCATATAGGTCAGACCGAACTTCAGAAACTCAAGGGGCATGGTCGAAAATGCCACGACAAGCGGGAAGAGCACAAGAAAAACCATTTCAAGGAATGCGCTCCCGAATCCCGTGAAAAGCGAGTACGGAAGCCAGAACCGGCTTATCGTTCCGATGGCATCGGTGAAAAAGACAGCTCGGTGCTGGCGGAATACCTGCAGGTGCCCTCTCGACCAGCGGATACGCTGCTTTTTCAGCCCCTTCCAGCTCGTCATGGCTGAAGTGAAGGAAACAGCCCTTGGCTCATACAGCGCACTGTAACCCAGTTCGAGAAGATCGAGCGTGACATCGAAATCCTCGGCAAGGGTCCGCTGATTGAAACCTCCGATTTCAAGAAGCGCACTGCGCCTGAAAGCCGTGACCGGACCGGGGCATATGCTGACCGATTCCCCTGACCGGATCTGGGCTTCCTTGATGATTGCCTGTCCGTAGAGGTATTCTATGGTCTGCATGCGCTTGAGGTAGCTGTCGTTGCGTTTCAGCAGCACCCTTCCGGCAACAGCCCCGACAGAGGCGTCGCCGAAGTTGCTTACCAGATGACGGAGAACCATGGGATCGAGAGAGGAATCCGAGTCCGTAAAGAAGATGATCTCCCCTTTTGCCTTCTCGATACCCTTGTTCAGCGCGGCAACCTTCCCCCGGTTGTTCCTCAGCCTGATCAGGGAGACGTCGTACTGCTCGATGATCGGCAGGGTCAGGTCGCGTGAGCCATCATCGACGATAATGACCTCGTATGCAGGGTAATCGAGCCGCATCACGGATTCGAGACACTGGGCCATGTTGGCTTCCTCGTTGAAGGAAGGAATGACGACCGATACGAACGGAAGTGAGGTATTTGCCTGAGTTCTCGTTTCCGGCAGCACCGAAAGACCGGTGAAAAACAGGAAAGGAAAGAGCGAACCAAAAACGTAGAGCGAAAAGAAAAACTGCAGCAGGTGATGGATCAAGACAGGAAAAGGAAACTCCGCCGTGCCGTAAAGCCAGATGTTGATCATCCCTATGCACTGCGGCAGGGAGTGCCAGAGCAGCATGGAGAGCAGGGCCGAGAAGAGCAGCACCGCAGACACGCTGCCGCACTGCGACAGGGGATACCGGACAGGAAATGTGCCTGGTTCATGGTTTAAGCTGTTTCAGGTTCTCAGTGCCGTTGTTGTGCCGTTTTTCCTTACAGGATCGGAATCCAGAAGCTGACCCCCGCCCTGACATCGTCCGATGCCTCCTGCTTTTTGTCGAAATAGCCGACATGAAGGTATTCTGCATACAGGTAGACGTTTCCCGGCAGGATCTTGCCGAGCGCGATCCTGAGACCGGGACCGTACTGCAGATAGTTCAGCCATGGTTCCCGGTTCCACTCCTTCCCGAGGAAATCGTTCACAAGCTCAGCCTTCAGGTAAGGCTCGACGGCGATCTTTCCTGCATCGAAGCTCACGCCGACTTTCGGGGCGACCGTGGCAAGAAGGTAGTCTCCCTCGCCTTTCTGGCTGAAGGAGGTCGAATGATAGGCGAATTCGCCCCAGAGTTCCGTCCAGAAGCTCGTTCCCGAGGCGACAGGATAGCTGCGGGAATACCACATGCTGACACCGCTCTTGAAATTCTCCGTTGCGTTGTCCTCCGGAATCTCCTGTTTCGACCGGTCGATCGATGAGCTCATGACCTGGTACTCTGAATACAGCGAGGCATACAACCCTCCGAGATACTCTCCGTTCCTGCCGATGTAGGAGTGCTCGGTGCCGAGCCTGAATCCGACTCCGGCAACCTGGCTGTTGCTCCAGTAGTGCCTGTTCCGGGACGCTTCTCCGAAATCGTGCGTAACGGCAAGGTCCAGGTAGGGGGCCGCGTAGGTATGCTCATCGAGATAGTGCTTCCAGCTGAGCGTGAGCGGAACTGAAAGAAGGTAGTAGCCTTCGCGCGTCTCGCCGCTTGCATCATCCCGCTTCCTGTCGAAATTGTTTTTCGAATAGTAAGCTCCTCCACCCAGTTCAAGCCTGATACCATCCGCGGGTTTCTCGCCGGCAAAGGCTGACGGAGCGCCTGCCGCCGTACCCATCAGAAGAAGAGCCGCGACGATGATCTTTTTTCCTGGCTTCTGTTTCATTCTGCACCTCTGTTGATTTCCTGTTGCGTGAATCCACTTACGGATAGTCAATTACCGTGCCAGAAAGGAAATGCCGAAGGAAAACGATTGTATGGAAAGCAGATACAAGATTCAGAACTGCAGGACGCCTCCTGCAAAGGGATGAAACAACTGTTCCATCCTGCAGCTCGGCATTCTCATTGTGACGCAGGCTCGCATCCGGAAGATCTGACAGAAAAGGGGATTCCTGCTGCTTTTGTTAGATTTGACTGTAGAAGAGCGGATTGCAAATGCGGGATGAACAGGAGGGCCCATGTGCGGACGGTTCGTTTTTTTCGAACTCGATCATTTCATCGAAGAACTGCGAAAGTTCGACATCCCGTTTACCGTAGCCCGGAATTTCAGCTATGCCGCATCCTACAACATTGCGCCGCAGTCCGATATCGTGACGCTGCTCGGCGACCACGAACGGTATACCCTGAGCAGCGCACACTGGGGCCTGATACCGGAATGGGCTGCGGAACTGCCCGCAGTCCGACCGATCAATGCCCGCAGCGAAAGCCTTGCGGTCAAACCGTATTTCCGGCATATGCTGAACCGGCATCACTGCCTGATCCCCTCCAGCGGATTCTACGAATGGAAACGGGTGGCCGGATCGAAAAAGCAGCCATTCTATATCCACCGGAAAGACGGGATGCCTATTGCCTTCGCCGGGCTGTGGGACAGCTGGCGGCAGGAGAAATCCGGTACGCCTCCCCTTGTCTCGTGCGCCATCATCACCACCGGTGCCAACAACGACATGATGCCGGTTCATGACCGCATGCCGGTCATTCTCGAACCGGGGCAATGGCGTCTGTGGCTCGAATCCGGAAAACCTGGCGCCACGAGCCTTCTGAACCCTCTTCGGGAAGGATTGCTCGATATCTACCCGGTTTCAACGAGGGTGAACAACCCTCAATACGTCAGACGCGACTGCATCAGCCGGGCGGAGGAAGAGGGCTGATCCCCTCATTCTGCTTGTCATTTACGACGCAATGCATCCCGGTAATCCCCTGAAGGTCTTCATGGAATCCGGCAGTCACCGGATAGAAACGGACTGCAGGTACAGAAGAGCAATCCGGGAGGCCTGTCTTTTCCTGGCCACCGGCAGGTTGAGCGGCAGGCCGCTGAAAAGAGCGTAAATGCAGCAGACACGCGCATCGTCCGCTTTTTTGGTGAAACAAGAACTTTTTCTTATCCTTGAAACTGCGAAAGGCGAAGTGGCCGAGTGGTCAGGCAGAGGTCTGCAAAACCTTGTACAGCGGTTCGAATCCGCTCTTCGCCTCAAAACGGGAAAGCCTGCGGCAAGCAGGCTTTCCCGTTTGTTCCGGAACTCTTGGGGTTACCCGATCTTTTCCGCTCCGGAGACCACGGCCTGCACGAGCCTGTCGATCGTCGCCCCGTCCATCAGCACGGGGATGTTGAGACAGATGCTGCTGCGGAGCATCTCGGCGGTTTTCGGCCACAGCGCTTCCAGATCTGCATCGCGGTAAAGGTCGTATGCCTTCAGAAGGTGGTCCCATACACCGGCATAATGCCAATCGATTGCCTCGGGAAGGATTTTGGTGCCGAAACCGTGCTCCATGAGATGGGCTTCAAACTGCAGTGCAGCCTGCCGGTCCCTGAGCCTGAAGATGAGCGTGTCGCCCTGCGATCCGGCCTCGTCGGTAAACGGCCTCATCACAAGATTGTCAAGATGGCTGATACGCTCCTTGATCCGCTGCTTGTTCTCCTTCGCCCGCGTCAGGATGGTATCGATCTTGCCAAGCTGGGCAAGCCCGATGGCCGCCGTCACTTCGCTCAGACGGTAGTTCAGACCCTTGGCCCTTCTCGGGTCCTTTCCCCGCGCCAATCCGGAAACATGCATGTGTCCGTGGTCCGAAAACTCCGCCGCCCTGTCGTAGATATCCTTGTCATCGGTGACGATCATGCCCCCCTCGCCGACGTGCAGGGTCTTTCCCGCATCGAATGAAAAGGAGCCGACCTGTCCGATGGTGCCGAGCTTCCGCCCCCTGTAGCTTGCTCCCAGCGCCTGGGCGGCGTCCTCGATCAGCATGACGCCGTACCTCCGGCAGACAGCGGCAAGCTCGTCCATCTTCGGAGGCGCCCACATCGGAATGGCGACCACTGCCTTTGTCTTCGGAGTGATCGCCTTTTCGACCTCGACCGGATCAAGATGATATGTTTCGTCGATCTCGACCGGCACCGGCACGGCGCCGAGTGCACTTGCAGCCTCGACCGGAGCGATGAAGGTCCATGCCGTCGTGATCACCTCGTCCCCCGGACCCACTCCCGCGCCTGCCAGGGCGCAATGGATGGCCGCCGTACCCGATGAAACGGCGTGGGCGTAACGGACGCCCATGTATGCGGCAAATTTTTCCTCGAACTCCCGTGCCTTGTAATTGCCGGGGGCGTACCGGTACAGCGTTGTCTTTTCCCTGCTGAAAAGCTCCTGGATCTCTGCAAGTTCTTCGCGGCCGATAAGTTCTGCTCCAGCCATAGTCTGTGCTCTCCTTTCTGTTGCTTCAGGTTAATGAATCGATGACGATGTTTGCCGACTCCTCTGTGAACGGCACGGGATTGCCCGAAAACGATCCCTTGAGAGCTTCGGAAGCATTTCGTGCAAGCTCCGCCTTGTTGCCCTTTCCGTAACCGTACGGCGCCAGGTTGGGAATGGAGAGCTGCCGGTAGAGCTCGTCCATCTGTTCAAGCAGTTCTGCAGTTGCCTCCCTTGCAGATACGGAAGATCGCATGGGGTTGAGCAGCGCATACTTGTCGTACCCTTCATCATGGTTGTAGCGCATGACCTCCCTGAGGAAGATCGCGCCGGCAAGACCATGAGGCACCTTGTGCCTGACGCCGAGGTAGTAGGCGAATCCGTTTGTGGGTCCGTCGCCGGAATTCATGAGCGCGACGGTTCCGCAGACACTGCCGATGGCCAGGTCGAGACGGGATTCCGCCCGGTCGAGCTGTCCCTGCTGCAGCGCGAAAAAGGTTCGCTGGAAGCCTTCGATGGAAAAAATCCTGCTCAGGGGGGTGTGCTTGACTGACCCGAAGCTGTCTACGCAGTGCACAAGGCTGTCCATTGCCGAAGCAATGACATTGTCCAGCGGAGCGGTCATGGAAAGTTTCGGATCAATCACCGATTTTCTCGGGAAATTCCTTCTGCTGTTGATCCCGAGCTTCCGGCCTTCGACCTCGTCGATGAACACCGCGTTGAAACTCACTTCGGCACCGCTTCCAAGAAGAGAAGGAACGGTGACCAGCGGCACCGGGTCGTTCACATCCTTCGGAAATCCTTTCAGGGAAAGCGTCGGAACGGGATTGGTCAGAAGCAGCACGACCCCTTTGCCGAGGTCCATGGTGCTTCCCCCCCCGATGGCAACCAGACCGTCCGGTGACTCCCGGCGGAAAAACTCTGCAACGTTCTCCAGGTGGGCGTAGGTGGGCTCTCCCCTGAACTCGTTGCAGTACACGGCGCAGTTCGCATACCCGGCGTTCATGTTGCGCAGCACATCCTGAAAGTACAGGCTTTCGGTCAGACCGGCATCGTAGATGATGCCGGGTTTTTTGACGGCCAGGCTCTGCAGGTGCGTGTGAACGCTCAGCGCCTCGTTGACGCCGATGACCAGATCGGTCGACAGGAAAAAATTCATAGTGAAATGTTGCTATGGGTTCTTGTTTTTCTCACCCTGCCGGTGCAGGTTTTTTCGATACAGGTAATACTCGACGAGATCGACCTCTTCGATGGTATCGATCTCCCATGTCTGCCAGAACTCCATGGGGTATGCCACAAGCTTTCCGCCCATCCTGTTGCCTAAGTTCCTGAGAACGCCGGAAGTGAAGATATAGATGGATCCGTTCTCGATGAACTGCGCCGGTCTGTCCTGACGCATCCCCCTGTTCAGGTAGTCGAAGTTGACGCTCTTCCAGGCATCGTCCCGCTTTTCCCAAAGTGTCAGATCATCAGCTCTCGTAACGGAAAAAAGCGAATCCGCGCCCTCTTTCCGGAACAGTTCGATCGCACGATCGATGTCGCCGGGCTTGCGCAGTGGTGAGGTTGCCTGCAGAAAAACGATGGTTCCGGGATGCATGCCGAAATCGCTCTCGATAACCCCGACCGCATGCAGAAGGGCTGATTCGGAAGAGACCTTGTCACCGCTGAGCTCTTCAGGCCGGTCGATGACTTCTGCGCCGCAGGCTTCGGCCACGGCTGCAATGGCGGGATCGTCGGTCGTCACGAAAACCCGGTTGACGTGAACCGCATCCCTCGCCTGCAGGACAGTCCAGGCAAGAAGCGGCTTCCCGGCGACCGGGTGGATATTCTTGTTTTTCAGGCCTTTTGATCCGCCACGGGCCGGAATGATGGCGACGGTATGCGTTTTGTCCATGTCGGTCTCTCCCTTACTGATCATTGCTGCTTCCCCGACAGGACGTCAACCGTCAATCACCTGCCGGCAGACATCGGCAATGTTCCTTGCTGCCGATTTGTTCTGCACAGGCGTCAGAGCCCTGAGCAGTTCCGGTTCAAGACCGCAGTGAACGGTCTTGTTGAGAGCAGAACCCACAAAAATCGTGGACGAGAACTGGGCTATCAGCATCCTGGAATTGGCTATCATCTCCTCGGTTCTCCCTTCGGAGAACACCAGGCTTTCCGGAGCATAGGCATTGATCTCCCGGGTAGCCCTGCGGACATTCTCGTTTGGATGCAGCTTGAAAATCAGCTGATGGCCGTTGGCAATCAGCCTGTATTTCTCGATGTTCCTGCGGCGATTCTCGTAAATGAAGGTTTCACGGTTGTCCGAAGTGCAGACCAGGACGAAATCCCGGTACCGGAAATCGTTCTGCAGATACTGTTCACAGTTGTCGAAGTTCGGAATGCTGGTCACGACGATCTTGTCGGGATTGACCCCTTTGCGCATGAAGACTTCAAGGTACCCTTCACTGGCAACACAGAATTTTTCATACACGCCGGAAAGACCCGTTGTAGAGGTGCCGGCTATCCATCGGGGGATCCAGCGGAAATTCCTTGCAAGATGGAACAGGATGGTTTCCGGTTCGGTCATCCCCTCCTGAACCAGAACGATCTTCCTGCTTTTGATATGCTTCGGAACAATCAGGTCGGTACAGGTTACCACGAGGTCGTACGAATGCTTTGTCCCCCCGATATCGAGCTGGAGTCTGTTGGAAAGCAGATAATCGATCGCCCTGCCGGCACGCTTTTTTCCCATGATCGTAAATTCAAGCATGCCCATCTCGGTGGCAAGCCCGAGCAGTCCGTCGCTGAAAAAGGGAGTATAGTAGTGATCGTAATCCTCAAGCTTCCGTGCGATCTGATGCATCTGCGTGGTCTGGTTCATCGAGCCGCAGACAAACAAAATCTTTTTTCTCATTCACTCTTTTCGGTAACACGTTGTGCATCCTTGAGATGTATGCCGTCGATGAACATGAGGGCATACCCTGCCGCATACCAGACGAGCTCCTTCAGACGCCGCAACACCACGAAGGCCCCCCCGTACACGAGGTAATCATGCATGCCGAGCGCCTGAAAAAACGCAAGATAGCCGAGGTCCTGGATACCAAGCCCCGACGGAACGAAAAAAAAGACCGCCCTGAGCATGGCCAGCGCCGTATCGAACGCGAGCACCTGAATAAACGAAACATGCACTCCCAATAACCGTAATATAAGGTAACTCTCCAAAGCAAGCATCATCCATGCTGCCGTATAATAGGCAAGAAGAGGAAGGATGCCTGCGAATCCTGTATTCCTGAGGTTCTGCAGTTCCCTGTCGGTCTGGGTGAATCCCTCTTCCCTTGCCAGCAGCCACTGCCGGACTCTGGGAAAAGGAATCAGCATCAGCAGACGATGCAGGCTCCTGGCCGCCTTGCCGTTCAGAAGCAGCGCCAGCATGAAGAGAAAAAAAAGCATGACCAGCGTCCCTGCAAGAACCATGATCACACCGAGCCCTTCGAATCCTGCGACTCCCTGCGAGGAATGCTGAAGAAGCGAAAATCCTGTTACCGCCCCGATGGTGGTGTAGATGCCCTGGGTTGCTCCCAGCAGCAGCTTGCGCACAGCGATGCTGGCGAAGCCGGCAGGCAGGGGAACATCCATGAACCGGCGGCACAGATAAGGACGGAGCGGTTCACCGACTGCAACGCCCGCCGGGAGGGTCATCGATACCGTTTCGGACACAATCTGGATTTTCAGCAGCCTGAAAAAACGGATCTGCCGGATGCTGTCCGAAAACAGCTTTTTCCATGCCGCGGTTTCAAGCAGATGCAGCAGAAGATAGGGCAACGGAATGAGGATCGACAGATAGCCGATCGAACCGATCAGTGCTGCCGAGCTTTTCAGGTCCACCCGGCTGAAGAGGTAACCGATCAGAATGAAACCGAGAAGCAGGCCGGCATAGCCATACCAGGCTTTCCCGGACGGAGTGTCCTTTTGCATGAAACAATCAGAAGGCTTGAGCCATGGCTTGTACTGAAACTGTCCGATCAACGTGCAAAGATAATCGATTTTATCGTCACTTTCCCCAAAAACGGCTCCGCCGGCTGAAAGCAGGTACGGCGGCAGTACGGCAAACAGGAGCCCGCCGGGCGTTTCACAGCAACAGCATGCATCCGCGGAGAAAGCCGTTTCTCAAGAATCGTGCTTTTCGTCATGAACGGATCATCTAACTTCTTGTGAGGCAATGAGTTTTAATCGGCCTGAAACGCAGCGGAAACGTATAAAAAGCTTGGAAAACCAATAAAGTATTGTTACATACCTTTTTATGTACCACCAGCCATCCGGCAAAGGTCAACCACCCCCACCTCTGTACCGTTGACCGGAAGGAGTTTGTCAGAAGCGTACAGCATTCCGGAAGCCAAACCGCTCTCTTATGGGACTGATCAATCCTGATTTTCACACCCTGCCTGAACTGTTCACATCGGTTTTCAGCCACTTCAGGGGACAGAACGACAAATTTCCGCTCGCCCGCAAAATCAACGGGAGCTACGAGCCGATTTTCTATGACTCCCTCGAGGAAGATTACCGCCATCTTGCCGCTTACCTGAAAAGCCAGGGCATCGAACCGAGGGACAGGGTGGCCATTCTTTCTGAAAACCGTCCCGGCTGGTACCTTGCAGACATGGCGATTCTCTCGATCGGCGCCATCGACGTTCCGCTCTACCCTTCACTGCCGCCCAACCAGATCGAGTACATCCTCAGCAATTGCGGCGCGAAGGGAATCGTGGTTTCCAACATGCTGCAGCTCGGCAAAATCCTCTCCATCTGGCAGAACCTTCCGGAGATGAACCTTATCGTGGTCTTGAACAAGCTCGAGGAAAAGCTCGAGGATGTGGTCGACCTCAACGATGCCAAAAACAGGGGAAAACAGATTCTCGAAGAAAAACCGTGGCTTCTCGACGGAATCAGGATCGACCCTGACGATATCGCCACCATAATCTATACATCCGGCACCACGGGCCTGCCAAAGGGTGTCATGCTGACCCATCACAACCTCTGCGAGAACGTCAAGTCCTGCTCTACCATCATAAGGCTCGACGAAAACGACTGCAGCCTTTCGTTCCTGCCACTTTCGCACGCCTATGAACGTACGGGAGGATACTACCTGATGTTCGCCTGCGGAGCGCAGATCTATCTTGCCGAAAGCATCGAAACGATTTCCCTGAACATCACAGAGGCAAAGCCAACGATCATCTTCACGGTACCGAGGCTTTTTGACCGAATGAAGACGAACATCCTCAAGCAGATCACGAGTGAAAGTCCGATAAAACAGAAAATTTTCTTCTGGGCGGTAAGAACGGGCGAAAAATACAACCGCCAGGCCGAGAAAGGAAAGGTCTCTTCCTTCATAAACCTTCAGCACTCCCTGGCCGACAAGCTGGTGTACAGGAAAATCAGGAAAAAATTCGGCGGCAGACTCCGATATTTCGTTTCTGGAGGAGCTGCCCTGCCGCAGAAAATAGGGGAATTCTTCCAGTCTCTCGGCATCACAATCCTCGAAGGATTCGGTCTGACGGAAACATCGCCCGTCACGCATGTAAACCGGCCAGAGAAAGTCAAGTTCGGTACCGTCGGACCCGCCGTGAAAAACGTAGAGGTCAGAATCGCCCAGGACGGCGAAATCCTGCTCCGTGGCCCGAATATCATGAAAGGCTACTGGAAGGACGAGGCTGCAACCGCTGAAGTGCTCAGGGACGGCTGGTTCTACAGCGGGGATATCGGGGAGATCGACGCGGATGGCTACCTGAAGATCACCGACCGGAAGAAGCATATCATTGTCACTTCAGGCGGCAAGAACATCGCCCCGCTGCCCATCGAAAACCTCATCTCCGACAGTCCCTTTGTGGACCAGGTCATGATCGTCGGCGAAAAACGCCCATTTCTGATCGCGCTGATCGTTCCCGATTTCATGAAGCTGAAGGAGTATGCAGCGGAGCACGGCATCAAGACCTCTGCTGAAAGGGAGCTTATCAACGACAAGCAGATCCAGCAGATCTTCGAGAAACTGCTGCGCAACATCTCAAGGCAGCTTGCGACGCATGAAAAAGTGAGAAAGTTCCTGCTGATCGAGGAACCGTTCACCATCGAGAACGGCCATATGACTCCCACCCTGAAACTCAAGAGGAAAGAGATCATCAAGAAATACGCGCCTGAGATCGACAACGTCTACAACGCCCTGAACATGGTATACAATACGGAGTAAGAGGTTCACTCCCCGAGCACCTGTTCAATGAACGCCCTGAGCTCAGGCACATGCGACCCCTCCCAGTATACCCTGCAGCAGCCGGGACATGCCTGGAAGCTCTTGAAGTACAACCGGGTCTTCGGTTCCAGTAACGCATCGACAGCTTCCTTCGTCCGGGACTGCAGCAGGGTATTGCAGGCAAGACACCGGCTGAACGGCTTTTGCCGGCCGGAGAGCCTGAATCGCCTGATGACCTCCCTCACCTGTTCCTCGACGGTACCTGACCTCACGCAGCAGCCGAACCTTACCCTGCCGTTCATGAGCAGCCTGCGGTCGCGCGTCAGGAGAATCCTCTTCTGCGCTTCCATCTCCTCCAGCAGTTCGCTGTCATTCCTGCCTGTGAACCATGCCGTGTCGAAGCCGAGCAGCCTCAGACGGCGGGCCATCCTGCCAAGATGGATGTCTGCGATAAACCCCGTTCCTTCGTCCGGCACCGGCTGCAACGATTCCCGAAGCGGTTTCTTCTGATCGATTGCGCAGACGTCGATCCGGTCTCCCTCGCGTATCCTGTCAGAAAAGGCGGCATCCTGCCCGTTGCGGAAAAGCCGGCCTATCTCTGTATGGGGTATTCCCAGGGATTCGACAAGATCCTTGAGAGAGGTGGCGTGACCGAACCGTTTTTCAACTGTCCGGCCCCTTGTGGAGGCTTGAAGAAAAAAATGGAGGTCTGCATGCACGCTGATACACACCGAAACAGACCCATCTCCCGATTGCCGGAACGCCATCCTGTCCCGTCCGTTTTTCAATCCTGCAATATCTTACCTCTCTTTTCCGAAGCTGCCCTGAAAAGGCAGTACAGCCGATAGCCACAGAACTGCTCTCGTGCGCAACTGCCATAAATCCATGGCAGAATCCGGCACCGCTTCTTTTCAGCGATATTGGCTATATTAGCGGTTGAACAGGCGAACACCAGGAACAGTTCCCTGAAAAAAGCCAAGGCAGGTTTCCCGGCATGGCTACCATAGACGACTACGCTGACGGATCCATAACCGAGAGCATCCGAAAGACGCTCAGGTATTTCCGCGATGCTGCCGGCCCTCTCGGAGAGGATGAAAAAGCGCTTCGTGTCCGGCAGAAGATCGAAGAATTCGAACCGCTTCTCATCACGCTTGATGCTGCCGTTGCATACATCGGGAAGACTGACACCGTTGCCATCGGAGAGCGAGTCTGCCGAATCCTTCACGCCGGATCGGCCTTTACAGAATCAGTCTTCCTCGACGATCTTGCTTCGGCAATGATCCGTTCCGGACGGGCCAGAAAAGCGACAGCTGCGCAGGCCGCAGAAACCCTTGAAAAAAGCTCGGGACATCCCTTCATCATATCGAGGGTCTCAGGAAAACACCAGGAAATCTGCGCTTCGGTTCCATCGGAATGCCTCTTCTGGAAAGCTGAAAAAAAAGGGCTCCACTGTCTGAAACGGAAAGCATGATCACTCCCTGATCCGCAGCCCCCTTCCCTGTCCATAAGGGCTTTCGGTTTCGGCGACAAGCCCTTCGCGCACCAGCCCGTCGACGATTTCCCGTAGACCCCAGGGACAGGAACCGTATCTTTCCTCGAGCTCTTCGAACGAAACATGTTCAGCCTCCACGAGTGCCTTGAGCAACCTGCCCCTGTACCAGCGTTTCGAACCATGGTATGCCGACTGCTTCGTGAGGGGACGAATGCCTGTGGCGCGGCTGGTGAGAAGGAGCGATCCGTAGTCCATGAGCGCATTGTGCCACTCGCGGCTGCGGCCTTTCGGCAGCAGCCGTTCAGCCATCGACTGGATTGCCGCTTTCGGAGCATCTGCCGGCAGGAAGCCCTCATGGATGAGAATGCGCCGGATATTGGTATCGACAGCTGCCAGATCGAGGTTGTCGGCAAAGACAGGAATGGAACGGCTGGTGTACTCGCCTATTCCGGGAAGGGTTCTCAGCAGTTCCGGCTCCGAGGGCACCTCTCCGCCGAACCGGCCCACGACCATCTGTGCGCAGATCTGAAGCCGCTGACCTCGGGAGTTGTAGCCGAGACCGCTCCAGAGTGAAAGCACATCCCTGAGAGGGGCGGAGGCAAGGGAAAGGATGCCGGGAAACCGCTCCATCCACTCTGTGAATTTCGGAACGACCCGGTCTGCCCGGGTCTGCTGGAGCATGATCTCACTGACCATCACGGCATAACGGTCGGTCGTCTCCCGCCAGGGAAAGGAACGCCCCTGTTCACGGTAAAAATCGAAGATTTTCCTGTGCAGGTTCTCGATATCGCCTCTGTTCATTTCCGCGTTTCCATGTTGCAGACCCGGCCGGCTTCAGAAGGGAACGGCAGGGCCAGCCATAAAGCCCTTCTCGGTCCGCATGACGGTGCATGCCCGCACCAGCGGATCGTGACCGAAAAAAAGCATCCATCCGTTTGCACATGCCTCGTCAAGAAGACAGGACTTCTCCCCGATCACGGTCAGGGGCTCGATGTCGAAGCCGGTAATCCACGCCAGCTGCACATGAGCCGATGAAGGAACCAGGTCCCCGGCATGCACCAGCGTCTGCGTCCCGTCGCTCACCCTCACGAGCTGCTGCCCTCTTGTATGGCCGTTGCTGAGCATGACGTCGATTCCCGGAAACAGTTCCGCCGCTCCTGACACGAGTTCCAGTAAAGGGTTTTCTGCCAGAGCTCTGACGAATGACGGATTGTAGCTGACACGCTCCTTGATGTTCGGCCGGGAGGCCGAACGGAAGTTCTCCTCCTGGACAAGGACTCTTGCATGGGGAAAAACGGGCAGGAACTCCTCGCCGGCCTGAAGGAACGCACCTCCGATATGATCGAAATGGAGATGGGTCACGATGATGTCGGTAATGTCCTCTGCGTCAAGACCGACCGCAGCAAGCTCCTCCTCTATCCTGAAGGGTGCGATAGCGTAGATGGAGCGCTGCTTGTCGCTCCATGCCGTTCCCATGCCCGCATCGACAAGGATGTGCCGGCCCCTTCCCGAAATCAGGAGAAGCCGTGTCGAAAGCCTTATCCTGTTGAGGTCATCCGGAGGAGCCTGCTTTTCCCAGAGCGTTTTCGGGACAACGCCGAACATGGAGCCGCCGTCAAGGGAAAATTCCTGCACATCGAGGGCGTATAGCCGGTAGTCGCCTATCTGGAACATGGTGATCGTCAGTAAGAGTCTTGAAGCAGTGCCGAAAGAGCGGGCGCTCCGTAACCGTAACGGTTTGCGGCAAAAAGGAAAGAAGAGCGAATTCCGGGCGGTGCAGGAACCCCGCACAGGGTATGCGGGGGGCCGGCGGATTGTCGTCCAGGAATGGCGGAGAAGACCTGTCCGGTTATTCTGCTGCGTTCGTCAGGGCCTTGCGCTCCTTGACCTTCAGGGCGGCCTTGCCGGTACGTTTGCGCAGGTAGAACAGTTTCGCCCTTCTGGCCTTTCCGGTTTTGATGACCGTAACGCTGTCGATATTCGGTGAGTTGACCGGTATGATCCTTTCAACCCCAACGCCATGGGAAATCTTGCGGACGGTGATGGTTTTCGATGCACCGGCTCCCTTGTCGCTGATGACCACCCCCTCAAACGCCTGCAGGCGCTCTTTTTCGCCTTCGATGACCTTCAGCTGGATCCTGACGGTATCGCCGGGACGAACCTCGGGAAAAGCGGTTCTTGACTGGGTAGCTTCAACCAATTGAATTAACTGATCCATGATGAGCTCTATTAATCGTTTAATCGTTATGTGTTCTCTACTTCCTTACTCTTCTCCTTCCTTTTGTTCAAGCAGATCAGGACGGTGCAGGAGCGTCCGTTCCCGAGCGTTCTGCCGACGCCACTTCCCGATTTTTCCATGATGTCCCGAGAGCAGCACCTCCGGAACCTTCATACCCCTGAATTCTGCAGGACGGGTGTACCAGGCGCAATCAAGCATTCCTGTCTGGAAAGAATCGGTCAATGCCGATTCCCCGTCACCAAGCACCCCCGGAATGAGCCGCACAACCGCATCGGCCACGAGAAGTGCAGGAATCTCACCTCCCGAAAGAACGACATCTCCGATGGAAAGCTCCATTGTGACGAGTGTCTGGCGAATCCGCTCATCGACCGCCTTGTAATGGCCGCACAACAGCATCAGGTTGCCTTTTCCCGAGAGGCGGTTGGCCTCCTTCTGCCCGAAACGCTTCCCGTCCGGAGTCAGGAAGATGATCTCGTCATAGGCCCTCTCTGCCTGCAATGACTCGATACAGGCAAAAACCGGCTCAGGTCGAAGCACCATGCCTGCCCCCCCTCCGAACGGGGTATCGTCGACCTGACGATATTTTCCAAGCCCGTAGTCGTGCAGGTTGTGCACATGGATTTCCGCAAGACTTTTTCTCCTGGCGATACCGAGCAGCCCCTTTTCAAGAGGCGACACAAAAAAGTCCGGCATCACGGAAATAATATCGATCCGCATGGTATTTCCTGCCCGAGGCACTCATTCAAAACCTGTCAAGAACAAACAGCTGCTACAGAAATTCCCTGAACCTGCGCAGCACCATGATTCCCCGCACGATGTCGATTTCTTCGACAAACTCGCCAACTGCCGGAACAAGAACACGTTTCTGCTCTGTCCTGATCTCATACACGTCATGCGCCGGCATCTTCAGGACGTCGCTGACGACCCCGATTCTCAGCCTGTTTTCGTCAAGAACCTCCAGACCGACAAGCTCATGAATATAGGCACGGTCACCGGAAAGGGGAACCAGATTCTCCCCGGTCACGAACACCTTCTCTCCTGCCAGAGCACCAGCCTTTTCGCGGCTGTCAACTCCTTCGAACAACAGATAAACAAACCCCTGATAAATCCTTGCTGCAAGAACCCTGCGTGGCACCGCCACCTCGGGAGTCCTGCCGGTATAATACTCGCTGCCCCTGAGAAACCGTTCAGGAAAATCCGTGACCGGCTGAATCTTGACCTCGCCCCTGAGCCCTTTCGGCTTGAGAACGATTCCCGTCTGAAAGAGTTCCACAGGAAATCAACGGCAGATTCCGGCAGCTCAGGCTTCCCCTTCGGCTGCAGGCGCCTCGGCTGCTTTCTTGTTCTGACGCCGGCGCAGCTTGCTGTTGAGACGTTTTTTGCGTCTGTCAGCCTCTTTCTGCTGCCAAAGCTCCATCTGAGACGCGATATCGGTTTCGCTCACGCCCCTGCGCTTGAGATTCATTTCATGAAGCAAGCCTGTTCCGCGTATAAGGCTGCGCACAGTCGCAGTCGGCTGCGCGCCGACATTGAGCCAGTAGGCGACACGGTCCTTTTCGATGGTCACGGCGTGCGGCCTGGCTGTCGGGCTGTAATGGCCGATGACTTCGAGAAACTTTCCATCCCTCGGAGATCTGCCGTCAGCAGCAACAATCTGGTAGAACGGCATTTTTTTCCTTCCTGCCCTTTTCAGTCTGATCTTAACCAAAGCGTAATAGGTTTAATTGATGAAGTGATGAAGATAATCTATTTTTTCAAAAACTTTTCAAGCGCAAGATTCTGCGTGGTGACCTTTCTGCCCGACTGGGTCAGCCTGGTTACGGAACGCATCATTTTCTTCATTTCCTGAAACTGCCTGAGCAGCATATTGACATCCTGAACCCTGGTGCCGCTTCCACGGGCGATCCTCTGACGCCTGCTCCCGTTGATGATATCCGGCAGTTCCCGTTCCTGCCTGGTCATCGACGAGATCATGGCTTCGATCGGCTTGAAGTCAAGATTCTCGAGGTCCTGTTTCGGCACCATCTTGTTCAGGCCTGGCACCATCTCGATGAGCCCCTGGATCGATCCCATTTTCTTGAGCTGCTGAAGCTGATCGTAGAAATCGTTCAGGTCGAACTCGTTCTTCAGCAGCTTCGACTGCATCTTCATGGTCTTTTCCAGATCCAGGCTTTCCTGTGCTTTTTCCACAAAGCTGACAATGTCGCCCATACCCAGGATTCTCTGGGCCATACGATCCGGATAGAAGAGGTCGAGATCGTCGACCTTTTCCCCCATGCTGATGAACTTGATCGGTTTCTCGACAACCTGCTTGATCGAAAGCGCCGCGCCGCCGCGCGCATCACCGTCAAGCTTGGTCAGCACAACACCGTCGAAATCGAGCCGTTCGTTGAAAACCCTTGCCGTATTGACCGCTTCCTGACCCATCATGGAATCAACGACGAAAAGGAGTTCGTCGGGCTTAAGGGTGTTCTTGAGCGCTTCCGCTTCAGCCATCATTTTCTCGTCGATCTGCAGGCGGCCAGCCGTATCGATGATAACCACATCTTTTGCTGCCGACCCGGCTTGTTCAAGCCCGCCGATCGCAGCCTTCATGGCATCCTGCTCACTGATCGAATAAACGGGGACACCGATCTGCTCACCAAGCGTTTTCAGCTGATCGACGGCGGCCGGCCGGTAGACGTCTGCCGCAACCAGCAGGGGGTTCTTGCCGTTTTTCTTCAGTCTCCGGGCAAGTTTGGCGCAGAACGTCGTCTTGCCCGAACCCTGCAGGCCAGCCACCATGATGACCGCAGGCACTTTTTTGGAAGGCAGGTTCAGAGGTTTGTTTTCCCCGCCCATGACTTCGGTCAGTTCATCGTTGACAATCTTGACGATCATCTGGGCAGGTGAAACGCTTTTGATGACCTTTTCACCAAGGGATTTCTCCCTGATATCCTCGACGAACTTCTTGGCTACCTTGTAGTTCACATCGGCACCGAGCAGAGCCCGCTTGATGTCGCGCATGGCGATACCGATATTGATCTCGTTGATCGTCGCCTGACCCGCGAGTTTCTTGAACGTGGCTTCCAGTTTATCGCTCAGACTGTCAAACATAATGACCCTGTCACCTAAATTCTAAAAATGGATAACTTTAAATATAACAAAAAACTCATAAAATTAAAACCTGTTCAACCAGCACTCTCCGGCCGGTCTTTTTCGGAAATATTTTCCTGCTATATTGAAACCACGAACATCACCTCGCCAATGACAACAGAAGCCGTCGAACAGATTTTCCGCTCGTTTGCGTCGCTCAGGATAGGCGTTATCGGCGACATCATGATCGACAGGTACATCTTCGGTCACGTATCGCGTATTTCTCCGGAATATCCCGTTCCGGTCGTTGACGTCACGCATGAAAGCAGCCGGCTCGGAGGAGCAGCCAACGTAGCGCTCAATACGCGGGCTCTCGGAGCGGAAACCCTCCTGATAGGCATCTCCGGCAACGACCGGAACAGGGAATCCCTGACTGCGCTCATGGTCGAACACGGCCTCTCCCACGACATGATCATCATGGATCCTTCGCGGCCGACGACATGCAAGACAAGAATCCTGTCACAGAACCATCACATCACCAGGGTGGACTACGAAAGCAGGCAGAATGTCGATCCGGGCATCGAAAAGCAGATGCTCCTGATGTTTCGACAGATCGCGGCGACACTCGACGCCGTCATTCTCGAGGATTACAACAAGGGGGTTCTCACCGAGACCTTCACATCCTCGGTCATAGGCATCTGCAGAAAACTGGGCCTTCCTGTGCTGGTCGACCCGAAGCTGAAAGGGTTTTTCTCTTTCCAGGGATGCAGTCTCTTCAAACCAAATCTCTCAGAGCTTGCGGCATCTCTCGGCATCGTGCTTCACAACACAGACGAGGAGGTTGAGAACGCCTGTCTGATGCTGAAAAAGCGGCTGGACACCGAGAATCTGGTCGTGACAAGAAGCGACAGGGGAATAACCGTTTTCAATGGCAGGTTCATGCATATTCCTGCAGCCTCGCTTGAAGTCTCAGATGTTTCCGGCGCCGGGGACACGGTTATCGGCATGCTTGCGCTCGGCATAGGAACAGGGCTTGACATCGAAACCAGCACAAGGATTGCCAATCTTGCGGCAGGGACGGTCTGCCAGGAGGTCGGTGCGGTTCCGGTCCGGCCCGAAAAGCTGCTCAGGGCCTGTCAGGAACATCTTCGATAATGCGGATGTGATCTTCTATGTCCTCAGGATAGGGCGGGTTGTATGAAGCGTCCAGTGCAAGATTCCGGAGATTCTGCAGCGTATAGAACGGCACTTCGAACATGGCCGTATTGCTGACAGGAGCCGGAACATCGCTGCCGGGGTTGACATGCATGGCAAAGGTAATGCGGACCCTGCCGTGGTCGAGAGGCGTGAAAACCCAGACTCCCCTCGTTTCCTGTACCCTGTGATACCTGGAATTCTGCGGGATGAAATCAGAAACTCCCTGCATGGTGACTGCCACTGCATTTTCTCCGGCCGCCTGCAGCCCGGTACGGACAATCATTTCTCTCTGGGAAAGCGGCCACGGGGTGTTGATCACCTGCCTGATGACATACTCGAGATCATCGTTCTTGTCGAGCACCTCCATTTCCGCAAGCTGATGAACCCAGCGCCTGTAATTGCCTGTATCGTAAAAGAGACTGATCAATTTCTTGAAGGATACCGGAAACTCGGTCTCTCCCTTGAATCCGTGCACATTGGAATGATTGAGCTTTGTTGAATAAACCCTTATGTTCTTGTGTTCGACACGGAATTCCCAGTTACCCTTCAGGGCAGATACTGCATCCATACGCTTGTCTCTGTTGTTATCGAATTGAGGCGCCGGTGTTACTCGGCAATAAAATCCTGGTAGTTCTGAATGACATCCTTGGCAGATTTTCTGAAAGGGGCTTCGACCGATGTCAGATATTTTTCCCTCTTCACCATCTGGCGCATGTTGTTCATGGTATGGTAAGGCGTATCTATGACTGCGATATTGGCGAGCCAGGAAGGAATTTCTCCGCCAGGCTCAAGGTGAAGCCTGAAAACCACCCTGCATGCTTTCTCGGAGACCGGCATGATATTCCATGCACCTTCAAGCTGCCGGACCCTTACGTACCGTTCGTGCTCGGGAAGAACATCGGGCATGCACTCGAGCTTGATAAACACCTCAGAGGTATCGGGATCGATATATCCGGTCGAACGGGTAATGATCTCCCTGTCAGACAGGGGCCATGGCGCGCTGACAAGCTGATAGACGATTCTGCCGTCGTTTTCCGAAAGCTCCTGGAGCACCCGCATCTCCCTTGTTTTCCAGACCCATTCGGTTGCCGCCCCGATATCATAGAGAAGACTGAGCACGGCATGCTGGGGAGCATCGATCATGGCCACTCCGACAAAGGAAAGAAAATCCGATGCAGGCACAGGACAGGTGAAGATTTTCAGCCAGTCATTCCTGAACCTGAGCGTACAGGTCGTACTGCTGATTTTTTCGAGTAACGACATAATGAACCCGGTTATTTGAAGAAGAAAAAAGGCAACCCTCAGAAGCGGCGGTCATGAGGCCTTCCTGTTCATCAGCGCCCTTGCCACTTTCATGACCGGGTCACCTTCCTGGATAAACACCCTGATCTGTCCTTCAGTTCCGAAAAGCTGCCGTGCGATTCTCGCCTTGAGAGCAAGGACGATAAACTTCCGGTCACGGCTGAATTCAACGGCATTGAAAGCTATTTTTTTGGCCCTGCACTCATTTTTCACAAGTGCTTCAAGATCTGCCGGCTCCCTGTAACCTGAAAGAAAAGCATCAATCGACTTGCGGTACCGTTGCACTGAACTTGCAGGATCGTCGATGAGTTTCAGGGCAATATCCTCGAAAGCATCCTTCGCATAGAGGTTCTGGTAGAAATCCGTGAACGGCTTTCCGAACACCCAGTAATCAGGCATGATTCCCCCGGCTTTCCGCATGACGTCTTTTCCGGGATCACCTCCCGCACCGCTGCGGGAAAAACGCCCTGTCTTATATACAGTAACGTCATTGTTGTTCAAATACAAAAGACTGTCAGCTGTTTTCAGGAAATTCTCGGGCTGATTCCTGGTAAACAGCCCATGGTAGTACTCCTCGCGCCCTTTGCTTCCTTCGTCATAACTCCTCTGGATCTGACGGCCGGAAGGGGTGTAGTAACGTGACACCGTCAAACGGAGCGCTGAGCCGTCATCAAATTCGAACTGGCGCTGAACAAACCCCTTGCCGAAAGTCAGTTCTCCGACAAGAACCGCCCTGCGGTGATCCTGCAGGGCTCCTGCCAGAATTTCAGCAGCTGAAGCGCTCCCCCTGTCAACAAGGACGTAAACAGGCCCCTGTTCGAACACTCCCCCCGGTTTTGCGACATACTGCATTTCATCCGCACCTCCGTGCCGGCTTCTGGTGTAGACGATCATTTTTCTGTCGGAAAGAAATTCGTCCGCCACTTCGACGGCCTGCTCAAGAAATCCGCCGGGGTTACCTCTGATATCGAGAATGAGAGTCTTCATTCCCTGCTTCCTGAGCTTGTCCATGGCTTGATGGAATTCATCCTCGGTGGTTGCCACAAACCGGCTGATTCTTATATAACCTGTCGTTCCATCGACAAGAAACGATGCGTCGATGCTGTGTGTCGATATCTTCCCCCTGGTGACATCAAAATCGATCATCTTGCGGGTCAGGGGACGAAAAACCCTGAGCTTCACGATCGTACCGCTTTTTCCCCGCAGTTTCTTCAGAACTCCATCAGGGGTGATACCGACAGCAGAAAGGGAATCGATGGCAATGATACGGTCACCGGGCAGAATACCGACAGATTCGCTCGGTCCTCCTGCAAGAGGTGTAACAACGAGAAGGGTGTCATTGATGACATCGAACTCGATACCGATTCCTTCAAAATTCCCTTCGAATTCCGCGTTGGTATAGGCAGCCTTTTCCGGCTCAAGGTAGGTGGTATGAGGATCGAGCGACTCGACCATCCCCCTGATTCCCGCATTGGTCAGGCTGTCGTCATCGACCGGATCGACATACGTGGCCTTGATCAGGCGGTACGCTTCAAGCATTTTCTTCTGCCTGTCACTCTGCGCATCCCCACCCCCGCCTTTCAGCCTGCTTCCAAGAAAGATGCCGAACGCCAGGATAATGATCATAAGAACAACGGTAAAGACACGGGACATGACAGCCTTGTTATGATGAGATGGAAGGGACGACGAACGGTAACCAAGCTCATATTTTACCGAAGTGAGGAGTAATTCGCAAAAAAACATTACAACACCATCCCTGAAAGAATGAGCGATATTTCTCGAACGTCCTTTCAAGGCCCCTTATCCGAGCTATTGCCAAACCGCACCATGATGACGGACGTAACGGCATCCGCATCACGATCCCGCAGTTTCACCAATGAAAACAAGCAGTGAAAACAAAATTCATAAAAAGAAAAACAGAAAGGGGATGCCCCCAATAAATAATAATTAAAAACCTTAATAAACAAGATTTTTAAAAAAAGAATATCGAAATGATGTCCCGTAAAAAAAATTATAATAACCTACTCTTAATTATTTATATTTCATTTAATTATATAAATTTTATTTTAATCAAATTAGCTCTTTTTATTATAAAACAATTAATTACATAAAACAGAAGAATATTTTTATTAATAGTTATATGTAAAAATTAAAAAGAATATAAGAGAAAATATAAAAAACAGATAAAGCGAATAAATCCTCAAATAAATTGCCCTTTATTTAAAACTTGCAAAGAATTTTAAAAAAAATAACTATAGAATGAAAAGGGGTAAAGATCCATGTAGAGAGCTCGGAATAACTCTCCGAAGAAAGAGAAGAATAAAGCGTACCCTGCCGTTATGACCAGCCGGAAAAAACTTCTGTCCGCATCATGAGGCCGGGCAGAACGCGACAAGCTCCACCTCGACGCTGGCGTCGAGCGGAAGTTCGGCAACACCTACCGCGCTACGCACATGCCTCCCCAGTTCACCGAAGGTTTCCCCGAGGAGGAACGACGCTCCATTGGCGACAATGTGCTGATTGGTAAAATAGGGCTCACTGGCAACATAGACGGTAAGCCTGACGATCCGCTTGATGTCGTCGAGGGAGCTGACGACAGACCGGATGGCAGCAAGGGCATTCAAAGCCGCGATGCGGGCGGCCAGCACAGCGTGTTCCTGGTTGAGCTCATTGATTTTGCCTTTCCCTCCCGGCTCCAGAAGCCTCCCCTCCACAAGGGGAAGCTGTCCGGATGTATAGACGAAGTCACCGGCCCGCAAGGCCGGCAGATACAAACCGGAAGGCACCGGAATCTGCGGCAGGACGATGCCCGAGCGTTTCAGTTGTTCCTCTGCAAGAGACATGACGGGAGCGGCCTGGTGTTGAAAAATTGGGTATGGAAGGAAAATTACGTATCGTGCAGGAAATTTGAAACTCAAACTCTCCGGCGGGCATCGGCGGGCTTCTTCAGGAAAACCGCTCCCTGCTTCAGCATGAAGGCAGTTCCTCCCTGCCCTGCAGTATGGAAGACATCGGATGAAACGTTCCCTCCAGCAGCTCCCGAGGATCTGCGTCATCAGCAGCGGCAAGGAATCTCTTTGCTGCGGCAGTCTTGCACTCAGGCTGGCATCTTCCCTTTCAGGCCTGCCTCCCGTGATTTTCCAGCTCAGGGAAAAACATCTTGAAACAAAAACGCTGTCCGCTCTTGCGCTGCGCCTGAAGCCGCTGCTTTCCTCATCCTCATCGCTGTTCATGGTGAATGAACGTACGGATGTCGCACTCGCTGCAGGCGCGGCTGGCGTCCATCTTCCCGAATCCTCCTGCCCTGCTGACAGTATCCGCAGAATATTTCCGGAAATGCTTGTCGGAAAAAGCGTGCATAGTCTCGAATCAGCTATCGAGGCAGAAAAAACCGGAGTTGACTATCTGTTGTACGGGCCTGTCTATGCAACACCTTCGAAGGAACGATTCGGCCCGGCACAGGGACTCGATGCGCTGGAAAGAATCTGCAGGTCCGTTTCAATGCCGGTTTTTGCTGTCGGAGGCATCACGCCGCAACGTGCATACGCCTGTATTGAAAACGGCGCTTACGGCATCGCTGCCATTACCGCGTTTCTCGATTCCGGAAGCATGCCGGAAATCATGGAGCATTTTCAATCCATTCTCCTGCAATGAATCCTCTTCCCCGCCGCTTTCTCTGCGTGATCACCGGTGAAAACCGATGCCCGGTCGAACTTGCCTCGATGGCCCTGGCCGGAGGTGCCGACATGATACAGCTCAGGAAGAAAAATGCTGCCGGCCGCGAACTCTTTGGCTGGGCGATAAGGATACAGGAACTCTGCCGTGAACAGGGGGCCGTTTTCATCATCAACGACAGAGTGGATATCGCTCTTGCCATGCAGGCGGACGGTGTTCATCTGGGTCAGAACGACCTCCCGGTGGAGGCTGCCCGATCGGTGCTGGGCCCTGAAGCCGTCATCGGCATATCGGTCTCGACACTTTCAGAAGCGACAAGCGCCTCCAGGAACGGTGCAAGTTATCTTGGGCTCGGCCATATTTTTCCTACCGGCTCAAAAGTCAAATCAGGCTCATCTCTCGGCACGGAAACCATCAGGAATATCGCAGGCAGCGTAAGGCTGCCGGTTCTCGCAATAGGCGGCATAACGGCAGAGAATGCTTCGGAAGTCATTCTTGCGGGTGCTTCAGGAATAGCGGTCATTGCCGCCGTTTCAGGTGCCGAAAATCCGGAGAAGGCTGCCCGGCAGCTCGTCCGCCAAATCCGGCAGGGCAGACTGCCATGAAGAACTACATCACCGTACTGAGCATTGCCGGTTCTGACGGAAGCGGAGGGGCTGGAATCCAGGCTGACCTTAAAACCATAGCCGCTGCCGGCTGCTACGGCTTGAGCGTCATCACCTCTGTAACCGCGCAGAACACGGAAGGAATTGCAGGCACGTTCGACCTCCCGGCTTCATTCGTGAAGGAGCAGTTCCTGACTCTTGCGAAAGACATCGGATTCAATGCCGTAAAAATCGGCATGCTTGCCACTGAGAACACCGTTCAGGCCGTCGCCGACCTCCTGATTCCGCTGCAGGGCATCCCTGTCGTTCTCGACACCGTCCTCAGCTCATCCGGAGCAAGGCCGCTGCTTACGCAAAGGGCTGTCCCGGCTTTCAAAACCCGGCTGTTCCCGCTTGCGACTCTCGTCACTCCGAACATACCGGAAGCTGCGGTTCTTGCAGGGCTTGAGCGCCTGCCTGAAACCCGTGAAGAAATCGAAGCAACGGCCGGAAAGCTTCAGCGCCAGGGCGCTGCTTCCGTGCTTGTCAAGGGAGGACACCTGCAGGGCAGGCAGTGCAGCGACTGCCTGCTTCACGAAGGGCGTTTTTTCTGGTTCTCGAATGCGAGAATCGACACGTTCAACAGTCACGGAACAGGGTGCACGCTTGCTTCGGCGATAGCCTCGCGCCTTGCAAGGGGCGATGATATGGTAACCGCAGTTGAATGCGGCATCGCCTATACCCGTATGGCACTTCAGGCTGGCGCCGCATGGAAACTCGGCAATGGCTGCGGGCCGCTGCACCATTTTCCGGGCATCATTTCACCCCTCTCGGCAAACGACCGATGGAGTAGTAGGTAAAACCGAGCTGCTCCATGAAATCCGGGTTGTAGATATTGCGGCCATCGAAAACCACCGGCTGTTTAAGGTCGGACCTGATCTGTTCGAAATCCGGACTCCGGAACACCAGCCATTCAGTCATCACAGCAAGCGCGTCGGCACCCTTGACGGCCTCCTCGGGATGGGTGGCAAAAAACAGGTCGCCCCGCTCTCCGTAAATCCTTTTTGCTTCATCCATTGCAACAGGATCATAGGCCCTGATGCTGACACCTTCCTTCCAGAGCTCTTCAATCACCCTCCTGCTTGGTGCTTCCCGCATGTCATCCGTGTTGGGTTTGAAGGAAAGACCCCATAGTGCGATAACCCTTCCTTCCAGCTCCCCGTTGAAGTGGTCCCTGATCTTGCTGACAAGGGTAAGCTTCTGGTCGTGATTGACTGCCTCGACCGCCTGCAGGATTCGCGAGTCATAGCCATACTTTCGGGCCATGCGTTCCAGCGCCTGGACGTCTTTCGGAAAACAGGAGCCGCCGTACCCCACTCCCGGATAGATGAAAGCGAATCCGATGCGTGAATCCGAACCGATACCTTTTCTCACGGCTTCGACGTCGGCACCCACTCGTTCGGCAATATTCGCTATCTCGTTCATGAAACTGATTTTCGTGGCCAGTATGGCATTTGCAGCATATTTGGTCAGCTCTGCCGACCGGATGTCCATGGCAATGAACCGCTCGTGACTCCGGTTGAAAGGCCCGTAGAGATAACGCAACAGCTCCTTGGTTCTCGGATTGTCAACACCGACAACGATCCGTTCCGGCTTCATAAAATCGTTGACTGCGTCACCTTCTTTGAGAAATTCGGGATTTGAAACCACATCGAAGTCAATATCGAGTTTCCGTTCCGTCAGTACCGATCTGACTTTCTCGCGCACAAGGTCGGCAGTACCTACAGGTACCGTTGATTTGTTGATGATAATCCTGTAATCCTTCATGGAACGGCCGATGCTTTCGGCAACACTGAGCACATGGCGCAGATCCGCAGAACCGTCTTCGTCAGGCGGGGTTCCCACTGCGATAAACTGGTAGAGGCCGAAACCTACCCCCTCCTCGATGTCCGAGGTAAACCTCAGTCTTCCTTCACGGATATTTTCAGCAACGATTCCTTCAAGGCCGGGCTCGTAAATCGGAATCTCACCTTTTTTCAGCCGTGCAATCTTTGACTCGTCGATGTCAACGCACAGGACGTCGTTACCGACTTCGGCAAAACATGCGCCGGTAACAAGACCGACATATCCGGATCCGAATATGGTTATTTTCATGAGTGTACGGTTAAAATTACAGCGGGTCCAGCTTCCTGCAGAGACCATTTCGCGAGAAAGAAATGGAACTGCCGCGAATAATACGAAAAATCATGAAAAAAGGCAGCACATGGCCGTTCTGAGGCCATCGCAGAGAAACCTTTCCGGAATCGGGCAGGTCAGTCAACGACAATCACCAGACAGCGTGATTTTTTCCAGAACTCGCTTTCATCCTTGATGAGAAGAAGCGAAGAGGTTTCTCCTCCGACAAAATCGTAGGAACCTTTCGTATGGGGAGTAACTACGTGCAGCCGCCTCAAGGGCTTGTCGATGAACAGGTCCCTTGTTTCAGAGATATCGATCCGGCGAAACTGGGCGATGTCGAAGTCAGAGGCAAGGGCGATGTTGCTTCCGAACAGCCGGGCAAGAGGATTGGATGAGGCCAGAACACCCTTTGACGCAAGGTCATTCTCGGATCCCACGATATAGTAGGCTGTCGATACCCTGCTCTCCTGATCGATAATGAATTCGTCGAGAACGTCGACAGTTGTATGCAGTCTGGAAACCTCCCTGCTCAGTTTCTGTATTTCACTCTTCAAAGCCCTGCTTTCGTGATCACGGGTGTCGAGTTCGCCCTTCAGTTCCTGAACCATCCTGTCAAGCGCCAGGATCCGGTATCCTGAAGAGCTGTTCTTCTTTTCCATCTGGCCGACCAGCGACTTGCTTGCTGTGATCGTGGAATCGATAAACCGGATATTCTCGTAAATGTCCCGCCCGATCTGTTCGGCACTTTTTTTCTGTGTGCTTTCGATCTCGGAGGAAAGACGCTCGACAACAGCCTCTTTCTGCCTGATCCTGCTCAGATTTTTCTGGATCTGGGAAAGCATGACCATCATCGATTCAATATGCTGCTGCTGGGCCCTGCTTCTGTCCCCTTCCGGCCTGCAGCCCCAGATGCAGGTTGCTGCGGCCAGAAACACTACTGCGGCAATGCGAAAACGTCTGGTTGTCACAGACATGCTATCCATTGTTCCACCCCCTCTTTGGTACCATACCACCTGGTATGCGGCGTCGGCAAATGCTCTGCTTCTGCAATAGTAACATTTTCCGCTCCTTCAAGAAAACAGCTTTTTACCGGAACGATGCCGTCGCCGTCAACATTGCCGTCATCCATGACACTACGGTAAAAAAGAAAACAGAGCTTCTCGATCATGTTACCGCTGAGAGAACCCCGGTATTGATTGCTCACAACGGACACAACCTTGTATTTCCTGAAAAAATCAGGGGTGAGATTGCTGAATATGAAGTCGGTCTTTATTCTGGCATAATGTTCACCGGTGTGAAAGGGTGTTCCGAGCGCAACGAGCTTTCCCACCTTGCCGTCTATCCGGTAACAGTCTCCCTGGAAGGACTTTTCAAGCAGATAGACCATGGCGACCGTCCCGCCTCCGCTGTGTGCGACGATGGTTACCGGTTCCCCTGGAAATTTCAGTTCCATCGATCTGACGGTTCTGTCGAGTGCCGCCATGACACGGTTCGTCGAGCGCTCCGGAGAAGGAGGAACACCTATCCAGTCAAGCATGCTGACCGGAACAACAGCCACCTTCTCCCCAGGAATGTACGATGCCAGAGCATCCTTCATGACATCGTAAAGCGAATCCCAGAAAAGCACTCCCGGAACAATAACCACCGGGTTCTGACTTACTGCAGCCATGTTACTCCCCCCTGTTGTTCAGAAAAGATGTCCGGACCGAAACCGGCGACATGCATGCACGGAATCTCCCGTCTGCAGAGGCATCAGGACCACCCTCTGAGGAGATCGACGATCAGACGGACGCCGAATCCGGTTCCTCCCGGAGCCTTCCCGCCGCCTTTAGCCGGAAATGCCGGACCGGCAATATCAATGTGAGCCCATTGCTGATGACCGTCAAGAAATTTCTCGAGAAATTTGGCTGCAGTGATCGAACCCGCCCAACGGCCGCCGATATTGTGAACATCTGCGACATCAGACTTGATCAGTTCGTCATACTCCTCCCAGATCGGCATTCTCCACACTTTTTCACCGGAAGCCCTGCCGGAATTGAACAGCTCTTCTGCAAGAGTGTCATTGTTGCTGAAAAGTCCGGCCACTGCATGGCCGAGAGCGACAATGCATGCGCCTGTCAGGGTTGCAAGATCGATGATCACGTCAGGATCGTATTTCTTTTTCGCATAGGTAAGCGCATCGGCAAGAATCAGCCTTCCTTCTGCATCGGTGTTGCCGACCTCAACGGTTATTCCTGAATAGGTGGTAATGACGTCTCCGGGTTTCTGTGCCGAACCGCTGGGCATGTTGTCAGTAGCAGGTATGAATCCGATGACCCTCAGGGGAAGTCCCATGCGGGCGGCCGCTTCGACCGAGCCGATGACGCAGGCTGCACCGGACATGTCCGACTTCATTTCAGCCATGCCCTCCGCCGGTTTCAGGGAAATGCCTCCCGAATCGAAGGTAACCCCTTTGCCTACAAGGGCAACCACTTTTTTCGGAGTGCCTTTCGGCGTGTAATCGAGAACAGTGAAGGTGGGCGGCTGGACACTGCCCTTGTTTACTGCGATCAGCCCGCCCATTCCCAGCGACTCGATCTCCTTTTTATGAAAAACCGAAACCTTGTAGCCATAGCTCCTGCCGGACTCACTGGCCGCTTGAGCGATATCCTCCGCAGAGCAGAGATTACCGGGCAGATTGACCAGATCCCTTGACTTGTTCTGGCTGGTACCGATAATCGTTCCGACCGCAGAGCCCTTTTCGACAACAGCCGCACTGGCGGTATTGACGCTGAACACAAGTTCCCGCAGCTCTTTCGTTTTTTCCCCGGCTTTTTTGTCCTGCTTGTCGAGTTTGCCGCTTTTCAGGCGGTCGAAACGGTATGAGCCATACAGAACCCCTTCCGTCAGGATTTCTGCAAGCCCTTCCTTGTGCAGTTTCGACTGCCTTGACCACGCATCGATCCCTGAACAGTCGATGGCGAGAACCGAAAGCTGCAGATCAACGGCTTTCCTGGCAAGAACCCCGGCGGCTTTGCGGTAGTCGTCCGCCGTGCTGCCCTCGCCAAGTCCGAGTAGCGCGATCCTTGAAACACCTTTTGCAGCTTCCGCCGGATAAACGATGACAAGATCGCCGGAAGCACCCTTGAAATCCCTGATGACCCCTTCATCAAGACCGTGATGACGGAGAACGGATGCAGCATCCTTCTTGAGGTCCTTTTTCCTGAAGGGCAGAGCCAGCAGGTCTGCGACAATCGACGGAACATCGTTTTTTGCAACGGTGATTTTCATTGGTCGGCACGGAGTTATTGAGGAATAGTAAGGTCAAGCTGTTCTCTGGTGAATGTGCGGACGTCGTCCTTGACAACCATTTTCGCTCTCTCGGAGGACATCTGCAGAAGAGCGCCGGCGGCATTCATATGACCGCCCCCGCCATATTTCCTGGCAAGCTGGTTGACATAGATCCGGCCCCGTGACCTGAAACTGACCTTTGTCCTGCCGTCGTGCATCTCCACCAGCAGGACGGCGACCCGCACGGAAGGAACGCTCAACAGGTAACGGATGATAAGGTCGGTATCGAAAAGCTTGCTGCCGGTAGCTCTGAGCATGTCCTTCGAAATGAAAAGCCAGGAGATCAGTCCGTCTTCAAGAATCGTGATACTGCTAAGGGAAATACCGAGAAGTTTCAGGGCCTCGACCGTCAGGGAATTGTAGACGCGGTCGTAGACCAGATTCGGATCGGCACCTTCTTCAACAAGATGGGCTGCAATCCTGTAGACATAGGGAGTCGTTTTCGGAAACCTGAAGGACCCGGTGTCGGTCATGACGGCGACATAGAGAGCCGATGCCACATCAGGTGAAAAAAGCGGCTGCCGGATTGTTTTCTCCATGGAAAGAATGAGGTCGTAGACCAGCTCGCCTGTTGAAGACGCATAAGTCTCGCAGACAGTGACATCAGCAAAATCCTCGGGATCGAGATGGTGATCGATACAGACGATTCCGAGTTTACCGAGTTCCCTTGCGAACTGCACGTGAGGCCAGAGACATCCCATGCGGTCATGGAGATTGGCATCGACCAGGACCAGAAGATCGGCAAGAAAAAGTTCCTGAATCGACTCCTCATCACGGTCGTTGAACACCCTGATCTCATGCGATTCCCTGAGAAAAAGATAGTTCGGGGGAATTTCAGTCGGGTTGAAGATCGAGACCTCCTTGCCCAGCTTTTTCAGAATGCAGGCAAGAGCAACCTCGCTTCCCAGACCATCGCCATCTGAATTTTCGTGCGTCGTCAGCACGACATGCCGCGCATCGAGCATCGCGTCGATGACCGGCTGCCACTCCATGTCAGTCAATGTCCGGCCATGTTCAGGTAGTATCATCGGATCACAGTCTGTTTGACAGAAGAGTACAAGCTATCAATTTTCGGCAAGACTTAAAACCGGATCGTTGTTTCCCGGGACGGGCAAAACAGCATGCGCACCGGAAATTTCCGGCAGACGCCGAACATGAAAACAGGAATGGAAGAGCTTGTGCATGAGAAACATGCGAAAAGACAGGGCTGCTCATACCGCCTGGTAACCAAGCATATCGGTATAGAACATGTCGATATGCTGCCGGTGTCTCACAAAAGCTTCACGCCCAAGTTCGGTCACCCGATAGTTCGTCAGGGGCTTCCTGCATTGGAACTGCTTGATGCATTCAATGTATCCCGCAGCCTCGAGTTTGCGCAGGTGAATGCTGAGATTGCCGTCCGTTGCATTGATACTGTCCCGCAGCTCCACAAAAGAGGCTTCCCCGACACTGAGCAGATAGGCAAGTGCCGCAAATCGTATTCTCGCATGAATGACCTTGTCGAGCAACTGGTGGTTATAATCCTTTTGCGCTTGTGAAGGACCTTCGGTCATTATATTGAGTTTCATGTGTTGCCGGACCGCACCATGCAGAATTATTTGCTTTATAAAGTACTTTTTTCAAGGATCACCAGCAAACAGCCACCTTGACGAAAAAAAACGTACGATACCGTTCCCGCAGAAAAGTCAACGCCATTGAAAGCCATGACTACCGCATATGCAACGCCTGAAAGCAGGCTTCCCAATATCAAGGACTGCACCATACAGGAGCTCGAAGCGATCCTCTCGGCTTTCGGAGAACCCGGATTCAGGGCTGCCCAGCTGCACCGCTGGCTTTTCAGCCAGCGTGCTTCTGATTTCGAGGAGATGACAACGCTCGGTGCGGCATTGAGAAAAAAACTCGGCGAGACCTACGCAATCCGGTCCGCCTCGGTCATCAGCACGGTCGGTGAAAAAAAGGGGAACGTGTCCGGAGATGCCGGACCAACGGCAAAGTATCTGCTCCGGCTCGATGACGATGAAACGATAGAAAGCGTCCTGATTCCTTCCGGAACAAGGCTTACCGCATGCATCTCTTCACAGGCAGGGTGCCCGCTTGCATGCGCTTTCTGCGCAACAGGATCGATGGGATTCAGACGGAATCTCACGGCATCTGAAATGACCGACCAGGTTTTCGCCCTCCAGAGGGAAGCGGAAAAAGAGAAGCTCAAGCAGATAACGAACCTGGTTTTCATGGGGATGGGCGAGCCATTACTGAATCTTTACAGCGTGATCGAAGCCGTTCATATCCTTTCTGCAGCGAACTACAGTTTCAGCATGTCTCAGAGGAAGATCTCGATTTCCACCGTGGGACTCATTCCGGAAATTCTGCAACTCGGGGCATCCGGACTGAAGACAAAACTTGCGGTCTCCCTGCACGCAGCCGATCAATCGAAGCGGGAGGCATTGATGCCTGTCGCAAAACGCTATCCCATCGAAGATCTGCGGGATGCTCTCGTTCGGTATACCGAAAGGAGCGGACTGCCGGTAACACTGGTCTACATGATGCTGGATGGCATCAACGACACTGTTGCCGATGCCAGAAAACTGGCAGGCTTTGCGGGAAGGTTTTTGTGCAAAATAAATTTGATTGATTATAATCCAATCGTTAATATCAGGTTCAGGCCGGCTTGCAGCGAAACGCGGGACACGTTTGTCCAGCTCCTGCTGGATGCCGGTTTGCCTGTTACTGTCAGAAGAAGTCAGGGAGCATCCATCAACGCGGCATGCGGACAACTGGCCACCTCATCCGGCATCAGCTCTCCACTCCCGCGGTAATCAATCTAACCGGCTCTTGCATCATGGATCTATTGGATCTCATTCCCTTCAGGAACGAAATGGTCAAAGTGTATCACTGTCTGACCGACAATGCCACCCATACCTCCGAAAAACCGATTTTCAGTGAATTGAAAGTACGCCGCTATGAAAGGCAGATGAACGACATTGCCGACCTTATTCTCGACAAGATCAGCCGCTGGGTCAAATGGACGCTCATAAGCGAGAAAACTGCCGTCGGGGGCATGCTGGTCATCCGTGCGGAGGTCATGTCTTTCGCCCTGCTCGGCATGAAAATCGATGCCACATTCGGCCTGCTCGAGGAAAAGGACGTCAATGGCCGACTCATCACCACCGTCAATGCAAAGGCTGAAACCATCATTGAATCGAAGGGTGATCTCGGCGAAAGCCGCAGGGTGATCCGAATGATGCTTGCCGCACTTGACTTCGAGTTCAGAACGGATGTCGTCAAGGAAGACGAATACCTGTTCAGGTCCGTCGACCCGAAAGGATCGACAAGCGCATTCCAGCAGCTGTTCGACGAAACAAGGCTCGAACACAAGAAAAACACCCCGAAAGCGACCAAAATCGAATTCAAAAAACCTGTCAAACAGGCCATACCTTTCAAGTCGGCAGCAAAAAGCGGGGAACAGGCTCCCATCCCTGCAGCAGCCGCCCAGACTCTTCCTGTCGAACAGATCACCTCTTCCGCTGCCACGGCTGCAGGTGCCGGTGAAAGCAGCTCCAAGCCTGCCAGGCCGAAAGTCACGATCATTACCATGAAAAAAAATTCATAAAGCAGCAGTTTCAATGAGAGTAATACTTTTGGGGGCTCCCGGCGCAGGAAAAGGCACTCAGGCACAATACATTTCAGAATCATTCCATATTCCCCAGATCTCCACCGGCGACATGCTTCGGGCTGCCGTCAAGGCTGAAACGCCGCTTGGACAGGAAGCAAAAAAAGTCATGGATGCAGGCAAGCTCGTTTCAGATGACATCATCATGGCTCTGGTCAAGGAAAGAATCGCTCTCGGCGACTGTTCGAACGGCTTTCTGTTCGACGGATTTCCACGGACCATCACGCAGGCTGACGCCCTGAGAAAAGAGGGTATCGTCATCGACCATATCATCGAGATCGAAGTTGAGGACGAGGAGATCATCAGAAGAATGAGCGGACGCAGAGTACATCTTTCGTCCGGAAGAACCTTTCATGTCATGTTCAATCCTCCCCGCCTGGAGGGAATCGACGACGTTACAGGAGAACCCCTGGTCCAGAGGGAAGACGACGGGGAAACCACAGTCCGCAAGCGACTTCAGGTCTACCATGACCAAACCGCACCTCTCGTCGATTATTACCGGAGGCTTGCCTTCGACGGCTCGTCAGATGCACCCAAGTACTGCAAGATTTCGGGAACCGGCAATGTCGACCAGATCAGAAAAAGGATTTTTGAGGCTCTTCAATCATAAGCGGCGCTGAAAGCCGCAATGTGAAAAGTCAGTGCGGAGCACTGACTTTTTTCTTCGTCACCCATGCACGCTCTGGTATATGTCGACAGGGTTTTCCGTGAAGAACCTTTCTGCGTCTCGGTTACCGCCGGTCTTGAAAGCCTGGTTCTTGCCGGTTGCCAGGTTGTTGTCAGCCTGCTTCACCAGCGGGCATCCGCATCGATCGGTTATGTGTCCGATCTGATCCTGTCAGAACCTGTTCAGCCCGTCGAGGGCGAGCTGGTCGACGTACTTCACGACGGGCTTCCTGTCCTTCCTCCGTCCCTGCTTCAGTTGTCGATCTGGATCGCGGACTATTACGTATCGAGACCCATAGACAGCATCAATTCAGCCCTGCCTGCACCTGTCAGAGCCCTCGTGGACGACCTGGTCGAGCTCAATGCCTTCATGCTCAGAAGCCCCGACATGAAGGTTGTGAACACCTCGCTCCGGAGGGCAATCCTGAAGGAACTCGGCACAGCGAAAAAACTGACGGTCCGGCAGCTCCGGAAACGCCTTGGAGGCCGGCAGCTATATGCGACTCTTTCCGAAATGCAGCGTGGCGGACTGGTAAGCATCCGGAAAAAGCTCGTTTCAGGAAAGCAGAAAACCGTGGCGGCATGGCGACTCGTCCGCCCCGCACCGGACAATCTGGCACAGCTGCTTTCGAGGTCTCCGAAAAAAAAGCGTGCAATCGACCTCCTCGAAGAATCAGACAAACCCTTCCTGCTGGCAGGAGAATACGGTATTTCAGGACGACTGCTCAAAGCGCTGGCCTGCACGGGGGCTGTCGAGCAGTTCGCGGTAACGGTTCAGAGCAGCTACGACACCAGTTTCAACGAACCCCCAAAAACGATCCGGGCGCTTAGCAGCGCCCAGCAGCAGGCGCTTGACATGCTCGTGGATGTTTCGCGAAAGAAAAGTTTCAGGACTTTCCTGCTGCACGGGGTAACCGGAAGCGGAAAAACCATGGTCTACATCGAACTGCTCAGAAAGGTTCTTGAGGCCGGCAGAAACGCCATCGTGCTCGTCCCTGAAATCGCGCTGACCCCCCAGGCAGCATCAAGATTCAGTCACTATTTCAAGGACGACATACAGATCATGCACAGCGCCATGAGCAGCCAGGAAAAATTTGATGCCTGGCAGCGTCTCAGGCAGGGAAAGGCACGTATCGCCCTCGGAGCACGTTCAACAATCTTTGCGCCGCTCGAAAACGTAGGGGCGATCATTGTCGACGAAGAACACGATACGGCCTACAAGCAGGACAGGACCCCGAGATATCATGGACGTGATACTGCCGTCATGCGGGCCAAGCTGGAAAACGCCGTCTGCGTGCTTGGCTCGGCCACCCCTTCATTCGAATCTTTCTCGAATGCCCTCTCCGGCAAGTACACCCTGCTCAGCCTTCCGGACCGGATCGACCATGCGGCCATGCCTTCGATCCGGCTTGTCTGGATGCCTGAAAGCCAGAAAATAACCCCGTCGATCTCAGGGCAGCTGTACGAAGGTATCCGCAAAAGGCTCGAACGCAACGAACAGATCATCCTGCTCCAGAACAGGCGCGGTTTTTCGGGAAGCGTGCTCTGCCTCGACTGCGGACATACCCCGCAATGCCGATTCTGCAATATCCCTCTGGTTTTTCATGCGGGCGACGAGTCGCTCCGCTGCCACTATTGCGGGCACACGACTGCGTTCCGGAAGACGTGTGTCCACTGCTCTTCCGGCAACCTTTTTTACAAGGGAAGCGGTACAGAGAGAATCGAGGAAGAACTCAGAAAACTCTTTCCCGACGAACACATCCTCAGGATGGATGTCGATACGACCTCATCGAAGGGATCACATGGCCGGATTCTGAGCGACTTCCATGAGAAAAAATCCCGCATCCTTCTCGGCACACAGATGGTAGCAAAAGGACTTGACTTTCCCGACGTGACACTTGTCGGGGTGCTGATGGCCGACATCGGTCTCAATATACCCGACTTCAGGGCATCAGAACGGCTCTATTCTCTCCTGATGCAGGTGGCGGGAAGAGCGGGGCGCTCGGCAGCGCCGGGCGAGGTCTTTCTGCAGATGTACAAACGGGACAACGAGCTGTTCGGACACCTCCTGCATGGAGATTACCGAAGATTCTTCCAGGCCGAGATGGAGTCGAGAGCCGAACTCGGGTATCCGCCTGCCGCGAAGCTCATGAAATTCGAGTTCTCGTCTCCTGCAGAATCGGTTGCCAGCAAGGCAGCAACGGCATTCCTGGAACACCTGCAGCCGCACATCCCGCAGGACAGGGGCCAGCTTCTCGGACCGGCTCCGGCGGGCATCACAAGGATCAAAGGACGGTACCGGTTCCAGCTGCTCCTGAAACTCTTCGGTTTCAGACCGCCATCCGCTCTCATCAGGCAGCTGCAGCAGGAAATCACCACGGCTTTCCGTCAGGAAAATATTTCTGTTTCTGTGGACGTCGACCCGCAGAATCTCCTGTAGGAAAGTATCCTCAGGCCGAGGCTGATATCCCTTTTTTTGTTACTTTCGTGTATGTCATTTCCTGCGAGAACATCCGCCAACCTGACATGAGAGATTTCGAGTGGAACAACGTGTACCTTAAGAAACATCCGCTGAAAGCGGCTGCTGTCATTCTCTTCCTCACCGGCCGCACACTGTATGCCCTGCTCTTTCTTTACGGCTTCGTCCACAAGATCCGGCATGGATGGATGTGGAGCGATATCATGACGAACCATTTCCTGGAACGGCTTCATGAACTCCCGTCCGGATCGTTTCAGGCAGGGTATCTCGAGTTTTTTGCCATACCGTTCACTATACCGATAGCCTGGGTCGTCACCATCGGTGAACTCATCATCGGCATTGCCCTGCTGCTTGGCGTAACAACAAGAATCAATGCGGCATTCGGTCTGTTCATGCTGGTCAATTTTGCCGCCGGCGGCTATTACAACCTGACCATTCCACCCCTGGTTACCATGTCCCTTCTCATGATGGTGGTTCCGTCCGGTCACTGGCTCGGTTTGGACAGGACCCTGAACAGGAGATATCCGGGCTCTCCATGGTTCCGATAACACCCTGCCGACTGTACCGTCCTGCCACGAGCCCGGCAAAAAGCCTCGGCCCGCGGCCGTGCGCTCAGCTCTCCTGCGTCCCTTCCAGAAGCCCGAGTATTGCCCTGACTCCAAGATGGTAGCTGTTGGCTCCAAAGCCGCTGATAACGCCTGTACACACTTCCGAGATCACCGATTTCCTGCGGAACTCCTCCCTCGAGTAGATATTGGAAAGATGAACTTCAACCACGGGTATCCTGACCGCACTGATGGCGTCACGTAGCGCTATCGAGTAATGGGTCAAGGCACCTGCATTGAGCACAACACCCGAGTACCCGCCGCTGTCCTCGCAATCAAAGAGCTTCTCGAGCAGCTGGCCTTCCTCTTCTGTCTGAAAGAACGAAAAAGAGAGCTCGGGAAACGAATCAGCAAGCCCGCGGTTGATGTCCGAAAGCGTACGGAACCCGTACACCTCGGGTTCCCGTTTGCCAAGCCGGGAAAGATTGGGGCCGTTCAGCACAAGAATGGAGATCATGCTCATGGATGGTTCGCGTGTTCGTTGTTTCCTTTCGATGAACCGGTCTTCGGCATCAGCATTCCGCTGCGTGAGAACAATGACCGGGACATGCCGTCACAGAATATACTGGCTGAGATCACGGTCTGCCGCAACCGTTCCCAGTTTATTCCGCACCTGTGCCTCATCGATGACAACAACATCCTCGGTGATCAATTCGGGAACAGTGAACATGAGCTCTTCGAGAAGGTTGGTCAGTATCGTATGCAGCCTTCGCGCCCCGATATTCTCGACGCTTTCATTCACCCTTGCGGCAATGCGGGCAATCTCAAGGATCGCACCGTCGGTAAATTCAAGCGTCACACCCTCGGTTTCAAGAAGCGCGCGGTACTGTTTGATCAGGGCGTTTTTCGGCTGGGTAAGGATCTTGTAGAAATCCTCTTCGGAAAGGCTTTTCAGTTCGACCCTGATCGGGAAACGGCCCTGGAGTTCCGGAATAAGGTCCGAAGGACGGGCGACGTGAAATGCTCCGGACGCTATAAACAGCACGTGATCGGTCCTGACCATACCGTATTTCGTTGCGACATTCGATCCTTCGACAATCGGCAGAAGGTCCCGCTGCACGCCTTCGCGGCTCACGTCGGGTCCTTTTCCCCCGGCGCCTGTCGATGGAGCGGCGATCTTGTCAATCTCGTCGATGAACACAATACCGGACTCCTCGACCTTGCTCAGCGCTTCCTTGACGACGGCATCCATGTCGATCAGCTTCTGCACTTCCTCCTGTTCAAGGAGTTTTCTCGCCTCGGCTATGGTAAGGCGTCTTTTCTTCCTTTTCTTCGGCAAGCCGCTCATCAGATCCTGCATCATGCCCCCCAGCTCTTCCATTTGCCCGAGAGGTCCGAAAATCTGCGTCATGCCGCCAGATCCTTCGCTGCTGATCTCAATCTCTATCTGACGATCCTCCAGTTTGCCGCCACGAAGACGTTCAAGCATCTTCCGCCGGCTCCGCCTGTTGATCTCGCGTTCAAGACCCCGGTTTTCGTCGGCATCCTCCTTTTCCGGGACCGCTCCCTCCGGTTCATCCCCGTTTCCGTCCTCCTGATCGTCCATGGCTGGAACAGATGGAAGAAGAATATCGAGCAGACGTTCCTCGACATGCTGCGAGGCCTTTTCACGAACCTCCTCCGATTTTTCGCTGCGCACCATGGCAACGGCCTGATCGGCAAGATCGCGGATCATGGATTCCACATCCCGCCCGACATATCCGACTTCGGTAAACTTTGAAGCCTCAACCTTGATGAAGGGAGCCTTGGCAAGCTTTGCAAGCCGCCTGGCGATTTCAGTCTTGCCGACCCCGGTAGGACCGATCATGATGATGTTGTTGGGCATGATCTCATCCCTGAGATCGTCTCCGACGCTCTGACGGCGCAGCCTGTTGCGCAGAGCGATGGCAACCGATTTTTTCGCATCCTGCTGACCGACGATATACCTGTCGAGAATTTCGACAATCTGGCTTGGCGTAAGGTGATGCTGAGCTATGGCATTGCTTTTACCGACCCGATGTGCATCCATGGGCAGACTTCCTTCCCTGCGTTGAGTTTGCATTGCTGTTGTTGATGATTGCTGTACGAAGGCAGCATCCCTTCCGTTTCTTCCGGCAAGGAAAAACGAATGGATCAGATCTGCTCGACAACAATATGATCATTCGTATAGATACAGATATCCGCAGCTATCCTGAGGCTTTCACTGACAATGTCGGAGGCTGACAGGGTGGTATGCTTCACGAGTGAACGGGCTGCCGCAAGTGCAAACATGCTGCCGCTGCCTATGGCGACAATACCGTCCTCCGGCTCGATGACATCGCCGGTGCCTGAAATGATCAGAGCCTTTTCAGCGCTGACGATAGCGAGCATCGCTTCAAGCCGCCTCAGATATTTGTCAGTTCGCCAGTCTCTCGCAAGCTCCACGGCTGAACGTTCAAGCCTGCCGCCATAGGATTCGAGCTTCTCCTCGAAACGGTCCAGCAGGGTTACCGCATCTGCGGTCGCCCCGGCAAAACCGGCAATGAGTTTCCCCTGGTACAGTCTCCTGATTTTCCTCGTCGCATGTTTCAGAACGGTATTGCCGAGAGTCATCTGCCCGTCGCTTCCAAGAGCCGCCTTGCCCTCTCTCAGCACGCCGATGACGGTCGTCGATCTGATCAGGATCTCTTCCTTGTTCGCCTTCATTGAAAATCGCTATTAAAATATTTGTTTTCTTAACCTTGCAACCGGAATTTGCATTTGTTCCCTGTATTTTGCAACCGTCCTTCTTGCGATTCTGATCCCTTTCTCACAGAGAAGTTCGGCCAGCCTGTCGTCACTAAGGGGCTCTCCTGTATTTTCAGCCGCGACGAGGTCCCTGAGATGCTGCTTGATGATCCTGCTTGACAGTTCCTCCCCTTCATCGGTTGCAAGACTGCCGCTGAAAAAATATTTCAGTTCGAAGGTACCGTACCGGGTCTGGACATATTTGCCGTTTACGGCCCGGCTGATGGTGGATATGTCAAGACCTGTCCTTTCGGCAATAGTCTTCATGATAAGCGGCTGAAGATATGCCGCGCCATCGGTAAAAAAACGGGTCTGCGTCTGCATGAGCGCTTCGATGACTTTCAGGAGCGTCTGCCTCCTGATCTGCAAAGCCGTCGTAAACTCGTTGGCCCTTTGCAGCTTCTGACGCAGAAACTGCTTGTCTTCCCTGGGGGTCTTTTTGTTGTGCAGTAGATCCCGGTACGTATCGGAAACCTTGACGGAAAGATTGCTCCTGTCATTGAGCATGGCTGTCAGTTCTCCGTTTTCATACGTGACGATGAAATCAGGAGTAATGTAGTGGCCCCCTTCGTCGGTAAAAATGCCGGGATGGGGATCAAGAGTGGCGATCAGGCTGACTGCAGACTCAAGTGCTCTTCTGTCGATCGAAAGCTTTTTCAGCAGCTTTTCGAACCGCTTGTTCAGAAAATCATCGAAGACATCGGAAAGAATACGGCTGGCTGTCTTGTAAGCCGGAGCCTGGTGATCGGAAGCAGACACCTGAAGCTGCACCAGGAGCCGTTCACGAAGGCTTCCAACAGCAATTCCCGGGGGATCGAGAAACCAGATTTTTTTCTGGATGCTGCGGATATCCTCTTCATCGGTATCGATTCCTGCCTGCTCCAGTCCTTGTACGATGACATCAACGTTCTCGGTCAGATAACCGTCACCGTCAAGGTTGCCGAGGATTTCTGCAGCGATCAGCACCTCTCTCTGTCCTATCCCGTCCTGAAGGGATAGCTGCCTGAGCAGCTGTTCATGAAACGAATCATGATGCACCGCCTGAAAAAAACGCTCCTGGGAACGGTTGTCCACGGTAAAATGCAGTCTTCCTTCCGATTCTCCGTTCTTGTAAAACGTATCGGGTTTTTCCTTCAGCGATGACTTGTCGAACCGTTCGACGAAATCAAACATTTCGCTTTCCGCTGTTGCGCCTGGAGCGGCTTTCAAGGCGAACTCCCCATCGCTTCCCGTTCTGTCCTCAACGATCTCAAGCATCGGGTTTTCCTGAATCTCCTCGTAGATCCTCTGTTCGACCTGGGCAAGAGGCAACTGCAGAAGCTGGCTGCTCATGACCTGCTGCGCCGACAACTGGGCCTTTTGTCTCTGCTGAAGCTTGATATCGGGCATTATCGTATAGGAGATGAATCAACAAAAGATCTCAGACTCCGGTACCAATGGTCTCCGTAAAGCTCTCTCAACGCTTCACCGACGTAATCAATGAGCCTGACGTCGTTGGCGCCGCCTTGCTGACGACCGTCACGGCACATCGCGTGCTGTTCATAGACAAGATAATCCAAACCGAACTTTTTTCTTACCCTGATCGGGAACAAACGGCAGGAGAGCGGCTTGTTGTCCGCAACCAGCCCGCGTCTGAAACCCATCTCAACCGCGCAGAAAGTGACTTCTGCCTCCCTGGCTGCGAATACGCACTCCCCGCCGTCGATGGTTCGGGTATAAAGTGACCCCCGGTAGACTTCAGTACAGCCATGCCTGCGAATATAGCGGCGCTGCCTTTCCGGCAGAATGCCGCGAAGCCTTGCTGCAGAGTCGACGAGCAGTTTCTCTTCCCGGAAATCAAGGGGCGCACCGAGCTCCCCCTCAATGCAGCATGCACCCTTGCATGCCTCGAATACGCAGCTGAAACGGGCTTCAAGAAGCTCCCTGTCAACGAGAACCTCACCGACGGCGACCACAGACATGGATCAGGATGCGAAGGAGAGGATATGAGACTCAGCAGGATCACTCATCAGGAAAGGCTGGAAAAGGAAGAGGTGAAATTATGACTGCGCTTTTTGATCGTGTTCATTATCTTGCCTTTCTGAACGATTCCAGCGTAATAAAACAGCTTATCCATCATGATTCTCATAGACGGGAAAAAAACAGCACAGGATCTTCAGCAGGAGCTGAAAAAAAGCGTTGACCGGCACCGCGCGACGACTGGAAAGGTTCCCGGCCTTGTGGTCGTTATCGTCGGCGAAGACCCGGCCTCACAGGTTTATGTACGCAATAAAGCCAAAACATGCAAAGAAATCGGCATGAATTCGACGGTCATCGAACTGCCCGCGGACACGCCGCAGGTAGCGCTTCTCGACACCATCGACAAACTCAACAGGGACCCTTTGGTGCACGGCATTCTCGTCCAGCAGCCGCTTCCCCGGCAGATCGATGAATTCGCAGTGACCCTTGCGATAGATCCTGCAAAGGATGTCGACGGTTTTCATCCTGAAAACGTCGGCAACCTCGTACTGGGATACCTCGACAAATGTTTCATCAGCTGTACCCCTTACGGCATTCTCGAGCTGCTTTCGCGTTACGGCATCGAAACAAAGGGAAAACACTGCGTCGTGGTAGGCCGCAGCAACATCGTTGGCAAACCCATGGCCAACCTGATGCTGCAGAAGCTTGATGCCACCAACTGCACCGTTACGGTCTGTCATTCTGCTACAAGGGATATCCCTTCCCTGACACGTCAGGCGGATATTCTCGTCGCTGCGATCGGCAAGGCGCGCTTCATTACGGCTGACATGGTCAAACCGGGAGCCGTTGTGATCGACGTCGGCATCAACCGCATTGAAGACCCTTCGGCTAAAAGCGGCTATCGCCTTGTCGGGGATGTCGATTTCGAGAATGTTGCTCCACTGTCAGTCGCCATCACACCTGTGCCGGGAGGCGTTGGCCCCATGACGATAGCGATGCTTCTGAAAAACACGCTGCAATCGTTCGAGCGTTCCGGTGGACTGTGATCCTCAGTGCGTCGTGAAAGGAACCGAACGATGAATCCCGGAATGCAAAGCATTACCGTTACATGGCAATAACAGGCATCCGTTTCATCTGCTCCCACTGCGGAGCGGTCTCTCTGAAATACCAGGGCAGGTGTTTTGAATGCCAGAGCTGGGGAACCCTCATGGAAACCCGCGAGGAGAGAACCGGCGGCAAGGGCAGAAAGCAGCTTGCAGCTGCAGGATGCGTCTCCCCGGAAAGTCTTGATGAACGTTCCCCCGCAGAGTCCTGCCGCATGTTGACGGGTATCAGTGAACTTGACAGAGTTCTCGGGGGAGGGCTCATGGAAGCCTCGGCCATACTGGTCGGGGGGGAGCCCGGCATCGGAAAATCGACGCTGATGCTGCAACTTGCCCCGAGGATCTCCCCATCGGGAGTGCTCTACATTTCCGGGGAAGAGTCGCCGAACCAGATCCGCGAGCGGGCAAAACGTCTTTCCATCAGAGCCCCCAACCTCCGGCTTCTGCCCGATGTTGTTCTTGAAAGCATGCTTGCGGTTGTGAAACAGGAACAACCCCGTCTTGTCATTGTCGATTCGATCCAGACAGTCTACTCGTCCGATTACCAGAGCTCTGCAGGAACCGTCACCCAGATCAGGGAATGTGCGGCTGCGCTCATCCGTGCCGCCAAGGAACAGAATTTCATCCTCGTCATCATAGGTCATATCACCAAGGAAGGCGTCCTTGCAGGTCCGAAAACGCTGGAACATATGGTCGATACGGTTCTGCAGCTTGAAGGAGAAGGATGGCAGCGCTACCGGATCATCCGTTCGGTCAAGAACCGTTTCGGCCCGACCAACGAGATCGGTGTCTTCAGGATGGAGGAAAGCGGACTGGAAGAGGTATGCAACCCTTCGGAATTCTTCATATCAGACCGTACGGCAGACGTTCCGGGAAATGCCGTGCTTGCGGCAATAGAAGGGTCGAGAGCCCTGCTGGTCGAAGTGCAGGCTCTTGTTTCAAGGACAGGATATGCAATGCCTCAGCGTATCAGCGCCGGCTTCGATCTCAGGCGTCTTGCAATCATCCTCGCCGTACTTGAGAAAAGACTGCAATACCAGAGCGGAGGACAGGATGTTTTCGTCAAGATAGCCGGTGGCCTGAAACTTGCCGAACCGGCAGCCGATCTGGCGATTGCCGCCGCAATCGCATCGGGACTGCAGAACAGGCCCTGCAATCCGTCAGCGGTCTGCTGCGGCGAAATCGGCCTGTCCGGAGAACTAAGGGCGATCAGCGACTCAGACCGGCGGATTCGTGAAGCCGTTCATCTCGGATTCAAGACCATCGTCCTGCCGACAGCGAACACCCGAGAACTCAAGCCTTCCCTGAAGAAGCTTCCGATCGCCATTTCAGGCTGCAAAAATCTTTCGGAAGCCCTCGGAGCTCTTGATCTTTGAACCTTTGAACCTGCTTCCTGTCCACGGGGATGTGTATTGCCATAGGAAACCTTTTTTGAAATGTCTTACATTGCAAAAATACTGGTAAATATAACCGGAGGAAAACCACGATGTTTCGTCTCCTCTTGACATGGCTTGTCAATGCTGTCGCGGTATACGTGACCGCGCATCTCCTTCAGGGTATTTCGATCCGAAATTTCGGCGCCGCACTGATCGTGGCTCTCGTTCTCGGACTGATAAACACCCTGCTCAAACCTGTCCTTGTGTTTTTCTCGATTCCCTTCCTGATCGTGACCCTCGGACTGTTCATGCTGATCATCAATGCGATGATGCTGCAGCTCGCGGCACTGCTTGTCGATGGATTTTCAATAGAGAGCTTCTGGTGGGCCATGCTCGGCTCTCTGGTGATCAGCTTCGTGGCATGGCTACTGAGTTCGCTCCTTACCGTGTGACGACACAACCACTCCCTCTACAACCATGCAAGGCGAAGCAAAGGCGATCATCCTCCTGAAGGCAAACAAGCTCAAACTCCAGCCTGTGAAGTATTGTGCCGACCTGCCTGAAGATCTCCTTGTCAGAACGATTGCCAGCACCATCACTCCGGGAGTGGACCGCCTCCTGCTGACCAACAAGCCGATTTCGAACAAGGTGCTTTCCTACCCCGTCATGACGGGAAGCGAAACCATCGGTCAGGTGATTGCAACTGCTCCGGGAGTCTCTGACCTGAAGACCGGCGATTTCGTCTATGTATTCAGAGCAGACCGCTGGGTGGGAATCGATCCGTATTTCGGCTGTCATGCCGAACTCGTTCCGACATCGAGAAACCATGTCCTGCCGCTCGGCAGGCAACCTATCCACAGGGATCTGCTGACCGGCCTGGTAGGGTATGTGATCAGCGCCATGGAAAAGGTGACCGTCGATTCCTCGACGAGAGTGCTCATCCTCGGACTCGGCTCAGTGGGATTGATGGTTTCGGAATATCTTTTCCGGAAAGGCATTCTGCAGGTCGATGCCCTCGAGAATTTTCCGCTGAGGGGCCAGCTTTCGCACGCTGAAAACATTGCCATCGACATTGTTGACTTCACTGCCGATTTCAACGACAGATACGATCTGGTCATAGAAACAACCGGCCGCATTCTCATGGTTGAAAAAGCCGTGCGTCTCATGAAACAGAGAGCCTCGGTGCTCCTGATGGGCAATTACGATATCCTCGGCTACGACTACCGCCTCATACAGCACAAGGAACCCCTCATCATCTGTTCAAGCATCACCAGCCACGCTCATCTGCAAGCGGCGAACGAACTGCTCGAAGCCAATGTGCTCGACAGCGAAAAATTCTTCACCAACGTATTTCCCGTCAGTCAGTACGATCTTGCCTACCGGATCGCCCTTGACAGCAAGGAAGCGATCAAGACAGTCATAAGCTGGATTTAACCAATGGAGCACTCTTCTTCCATTACACCTGCGATCAAGCTGTCAGGCATCACAAAATCGTTCGGGCTGTTCCTGGCAAACCGGAACATCGATCTTGCAGTTGAACGAGGTACGATTCATGCGATTGTAGGAGAAAACGGCGCAGGGAAAAGCACGCTTACGAGAATCATCTACGGCATGCATCAGCCGACATCCGGCCGCATGGAGATAGAAGGAACACCAGTCCGTTTCTCGTCGCCCCGCCAGGCCATCAGGGCCGGCATCGGCATGGTTCATCAGCATTTCATGCTGGTTCAGCCACTGACCGTCGCTGAAAATATCGTCCTGGGTCACGAACAGAAAGGCCTGTTTTCGCCCCTGAGCATGAAAGCACATAAAGAGGCCATCGCCGAGCTTGCCTGCAGGCATGGGCTTGAAATCGATTCGTCCGCAACAGTTTCCGACCTCTCTGTCGGCCAGGAACAGCGGGTAGAGATTCTCAAACTCCTCTACCGCAGGGCACAGATTCTGATTCTCGACGAACCGACAGCCGTACTTTCCCCCCCTGAAACAGAGACCCTGTTTTCGACTCTGCGCTCCCTCCGCTCCGCCGGGAAAACCATCCTGTTTATCACGCACAAGCTTGACGAGGTTCTTTCTGTTTCCGATCGGGTCAGTGTCATGAAAAAAGGAGAGCTTGTCGGAACGATGGACACTGAAACCGTAACCAAGGAAGCACTCGCCCGGATGATGGTGGGGCGCAACGTCCTTCTCAAGGTCAGCAATCCTCCCCAGGAAAAAGGCAAACCCGTGCTGGTCATCGACAGGCTCTCCTGCACGACTCCCAAGGGAGAGACAAGGCTGCGCCGGCTAAGTCTGACGGTCCATGAAGGAGAAGTATACGGAATCGCCGGGGTAGAGGGCAACGGCCAGAGCGAACTGCTTGCAATCCTCTGGGGTCTTTACGACAGGCATGTCCGGATAGAGGGGGAAGTCACGGTCTGCGGACAAAGCATGCTCGGGCTCTTTCCTTCGGAGATAGCAGCGGCAGGAGTCTCTTTCGTTCCCGAAGACCGACTCAAAACCGCTGTCATAACGGGTTTCGATATCGGGGAAAACCTCATTCTCGGCAGGCATCGGGAAAGACAGTTCCATCACGGGCCCGGATTCGACCTCACCCGCATCAGCTCCTATACCAGGGAAACAATCGACAGGTTCGATATCAGATGCGATCTTTCCTCGAATCCTCCGCTTGCCTCCCTGTCCGGAGGAAACCAGCAGAAAATCGTTCTTGCGAGGGAACTCGACAGGCCGGACATGAAGCTGCTTGTTCTTGCTCAGCCTACGAGGGGTGTGGACATCGGAGCAATCGAACTCATTCACCGGAAAATTATTGATGGCCGTCTGAAAGGACTCGCCGTCCTGCTTGTTTCATCTGAACTCGAGGAGGTCATTTCGATGTCGACCCGGATCGGATGCCTTTTCAAGGGCTCCATCCGTCACGAGTTCTCCGATGAGGAAATCCGGGAAGGGAGAGCGCGCGAGGCCGATTTTGAAAAAAAGATTGGTCTCCATATCACTTGAAACCGTCATCGCCAATGCCTCGAAAAACTGCAACAGCAATCATTGTTCCTGTCCTTTCCATCCTTGCAGCGATGATCGCCAGTTCAACGCTTGTCGCCCTGACCGGAAACAACCCTTTGATGGTATTCAGGAAAATGATCCTTTCCACCCTCGGCTCCGGATACGGGCTCGGGCAAATCATCTTCAGGGCTACGACACTGCTGCTTACCGGTCTTGCCGTCGCCCTTCCCTTCAAGGTCCGGCTTTTCAATATCGGCGCCGAAGGCCAGCTGCTCATGGGTTCTTTTGCTGCGGCACTTGCCGGCATTGCCATCCCGGCCACCCTGCCGATGCCCGCCGCAGCCTCTCTGGCGCTTTTCGCCGCCATGTGCGCCGGATGCTTCTGGGCGCTTCTGGCGGGATGGATGAAAATCCGGTTCGGCGTCAACGAGGTCATTTCCACCATCATGCTCAATTTCATAGCCCAGGCTTGTACCGGTTACGTCCTGACCTATCACCTTGCCGTCCCTTCAACTGTCCATACTCCACTGATCGCCGAATCCTCCCGATTACCCCGCCTGGATCATCTTCTGGGACTTTTCGGCAAATCACCGGCGAATGTCTCGACCTTTATCGCTGTTTGCACAAGCGTCGCCGTCACGATTCTCCTCTACCGAACAAGGTTCGGTTATGAAATGAGAGCTGTCGGCCTGAAACCTGAAGCCGCCGCATACGCAGGCATCAAAACCGATCTGCACGTTCTTTCCGCAATATGCCTGGCAGGAGCAATCGCTGGGCTTGGAGCCGGCAATCTGGTGCTCGGCTACAAACATTATTACGAAACCGGTCTGACCTCAGGCGCAGGATTCATGGGAATCGCCGTGGCACTTCTTGCCGATGCCCACCCCCTCTGGCTTTTGCTTTCAGCCCTCCTGTTCGGCTGGCTCGATTACGGGGGACTTACCGTAAACACCTCCGTACCGAAAGATCTGTTCATGATGGTCCAGGCAATGACGATCCTCTGCATCATATCCCTCACCGCTCTACTCCGTCGGAATCAGAACCGATGAAATGCACGATCATCAGAAACGGCCGTCATTATCACGAAAAAAACAGGGCCGGTTTTCCAGGGTTTCATATATTTTTTATCTTGAAAGAAAATTGTACGTAGTAATGATCCCTTAGCCAGAAGACCCCGAAGCATCATGACGAAAAAAGCTGCTGAAAAACAAACACCGGTAAAACCTGCCGCAAAGAAACCCGGTAAAACCGCAGGTTCCGAAACAAAGCCCAAAACCGCGAAAGCACCTGCTGCCGGAAAACCCGCAGCCCGGTCCGCCAGGGCAAAGAAAAGCGCTGCTCAGACCTCGCCAGAACAGATTGTGGACCAGATCCGGGTCGCCGCGTATTACCGCTGGGAACAACGAGGCAAAATCGAAGGTTCGCATATGGATGATTGGTTTGATGCTGAAAAGGACATCAACACTCCGTAGCCTTTTCCGGTCATCACACATGAGAAAAAGCCATTCCTGAAGAGTGGCTTTTTCTCTTCAGTATTTGCAGACGGTTACCATGATGAATCGGTTGAGTGCATTCACAGGAAGCATAAAAATCCTCTTCGCGGGCATCTGGCTCGTCGTAAGGATCATTCTGGAATATTTCGGAATAATCAGTGACGGAAACGACAGAACAACGGGAATCAGGGATCTGAGGGAAGAATACAAGAAAGCCAATTACCGTTAGAGGTCAGGGCTGGTCAGGGGTAACCACCGTCAGTTCAATCGCCTGACCTGAAGGAACAAAGGTGTTGACCGAGGGTTTCTGACTGATCACGGTGTTGGGAACAAGAATGGCGGAATATTCGTAGATGATCCTGCCGACAGAAAGCCCCCTTTCCGCAAGCGTGTTCCTGGCCTGGTCAAGGGACATGCCGAGAATTTCAGGAACGACAACACGTTTCATGCCGGCCGGCTCTTCCTCAAGCTTGCCCACGATCAATGAGACCGTTGTACCGGCCTTCACCATGGCATTTGGCGGAACAGACTGACTGACAACCTTTCCATCCTCATCGGGGTTCGAAATCAGCCGTTGCTGGACATCGCCCACCGTCATGCCGAGCCTTGCAAGAGACTGCCTCGCCTCGTCTTCAGGCCTTCCGTAAAGCTCGGGCATCGAATAGCTCGGCTTCTCCTTTCTGTTGAGCACCAGATAGACCTTTCTGCCGGGCTTGACCTTCGAGCCGGGCGCGGGAATCTGATCAATAACCACATCGGCAGCCACATTGCCGAGATATCTGACGTTGTAGCTCCTTTTCGCTTCAAGTCCCGCACGGCCAAGTGCACGCGCAGCCTTCCCGTACGGCATGTTTTTCACATCAGGCACGGATGCCTGTCTGCCCTGGGAAGTATAAAGAGGCATGAGCAGTTTATCGAAAAGCAGTATCGCAAGAACGACAAAAAGAATCCTCAGCCAGATTTTTTTCATGTTGACGGTCTCAGAAATTCCCGTTATGTGCGCCTCATTCCGATCGGAACGATCAATGCTGCCGTTTCATGACGAAATCGACGAGTTGCCGCATCGACTTTTTCGCACTGTTGTCAGGAAAAACACTGATTGATTCCGAAGCCCTCGCGGCAAATCCTTCTGCAACTTCAGCCGCATATTCCAGTCCGCCCTTTTGCCTGACAAAACTGATGACCTCGCCGCTCATTACAGCCCTTTTTTTCGAGCTTTTCAAAATTGATCTGATCATGTTCCGCTCATCCCGGTCAGCATGATGGAGCGCATAGATCAGCGGCAACGTGATTTTTTTGTCCTTGATGTCGATGCCCATCTGTTTGCCGGTTTTTTTGGATTCCCCTGTATAATCGAGCAGGTCGTCCCGTATCTGGAATGCAAGACCGAGAAACTCGCCGTAATGTTTCAGCCTCGCAACCTCATCCTCATCGGCAGTAGCGCTGGCAGCCCCCATGGCACAGGAGGTGGCGATCAGTGATGCTGTTTTATCGGAAATGACACTGAGATAATCCTCCTCCGTAATATCAAGGCTTCTGGTTTTCTGTATCTGAAGAATCTCGCCTTCACTCATGCGCCTGACAGCCTCTGAAACCTGCTGAAGCGCCCTGAAATCATTGTGTTCAAGGGAATACAGCAGCCCTTTGGACAGCAGATAATCTCCGATCAGCACGGAAATCTTGTTCTTCCACAATGCATTGATCGAAGGAATGCCCCGTCGCATCTCAGCACCGTCAACCACATCGTCGTGAATAAGGGTTGCTGAATGAAGCAGCTCCACCATGATTGCCGCCCTGTAGGATGCATCGGTCACCCCGCCGCATATCTTGGCTGAGAGCATGACGAGCGCTGGCCGGATCTGCTTGCCCTGCTGCTTCAGAACATACCTTGTAACCTTGTCCACCAGGGTATTCTGAGCATGCAGAACACTCCGGTACCGGTACTGAAACTCCCGAAGCTCATCCGAAACAGATGCTGTGACTTCCTTTATATCCACAAATCCAGATACTTTTGGTGAAAGAGGCTCCTTTGTATGCCTTCCCGCAAAAAGCGTAAAAAAATGTATGATATTTCCGTGACTTAAAAAATCCCGGCGTTTCCGGAAGAGTTCCCCGTTACGATAACGTGAGGGCCGGCAAGAAAAAGAAATTGCTGACATGACGGATGAAATGCCGCAGCAGCAGCGTCGAAGGAGCAGGGCAACCCGAAAAAACCATTTGCGGCCTATGGGTTTCTTTTCTTACTATGAACTCGGATTGTGCCGTGGCCGGGCATTCCCTGGACACCGTTGTTGCATCCATGAACCGTAGCCCTCTCTCCTGTATTCCAACATGAGCAACGAAATCCACATGATTCAACAACAGCCTGCCGGGTATGAAGACAATGCCGACTCAGGAGATTCCGGCTCCCGAACCGATCTGGAAGGCATTGCCGACATCCACGAACATGCGGAAAGAGAAGCCTCTCCCGCACGGGAAAACAATCCGGCAAAAGACAGCCCTCCCCCCCCGATATCTGACGTCCTGAAAGAACATGACCAGGAGGATGCAGGGGAGGACGGCATGTCTTTCATCGACCATCTGGAAGAAATCCGCTGGCGCCTTATAAAGAGCGGCATTGCCCTCCTCACACTCACTGCGATCTGCGGTTTTTTTGCGGATTTTCTTGTCAACGAGGTTCTTATCGGACCGCTGACGAAAAGCGGGCCTACCATTGCTCTTCAGAACCTTGTACCTTACGGGCAGATATCGCTCTACCTCCAGGTCGTCTTTTTCTCCGGGTTCGTGCTCTCTTTCCCCTTTCTCGTGTACCAGATCTGGAAATTCGTCGAACCGGGGCTTCACCTTGAAGAAAGAAATGCGAGCCGGTTCATCATCCTTTTCATCACCCTCTCGTTTTTTACCGGAATCGCTTTCGGCTATTTTGTCTTCCTGCCCATATCCCTGAAATTCTTTGCCGGATTCGGCTCCCCGCTCATCAGAAACAACATAGCAGTCCAGGACTACATCAGCTTTTTTCTTGGCACACTCCTGACGGCAGGAATCGTCTTCGAACTTCCGTTCATTTCCTATGTGCTGTCGAAGATAGGCCTGCTCACACCCGCGTTCATGCGATTCTACCGCAAGCATGCGGTCGTGACGATGCTGGTCGTGGCAGCGATCGTGACCCCTTCGACCGACATCGTGACCCAGCTGGTCATTGCCGTGCCGATGATCCTGCTGTATGAGCTGAGCATCTGGATTTCGGGCAGAGTAAACAGAACCAGGTCCGCTGTCTGATGCCATGGTGACCGGCTGTACCATCCTTCCCCGTGTCGTGCTTGCGTCCATACCGGGATCGACGCTTGAAAACAACCCGCTTCACGATCCTGCGGTACGCAGAGTGCCTGTCTACCTGCCTCCTTCCTATGACGGCATACGGCAGTTCCCGGTCATCTATCTCCTCTCCGGATTCGCATCGACCGGAAGAAGCTTCCTCAATTACAGTTTCGGTCGGCAGACCGTACCCGAAATGACCGATGAACTCATCAAAAAAGGGCTGATGAGGGAAACTCTCGTAGTCATGCCCGACTGCATGACCCGCTACGGCGGCTCACAGTATCTCGACTCACCTGCAACCGGAGCATATGAAACCTATCTGACAGACGAGCTCATCCCGTTCATCGACCGGACATTCAGGACTCTTGAGAACAGGAAGTTCCGGGCGCTTGCAGGAAAATCGTCCGGAGGGTTCGGTGCGCTGCGGCTCGGCATGAGACATCCGGACCTTTTCTCGGCCGTTGCCTGTCACAGCGGTGACATGGGATTCGAGCTGGCCTATCTTCCCAACTTTCCGCACGCTGCGCGCATTCTTGAAAAATACCGGGGAAGCCTCTCGTTTTTCCTTGAAACCTACGAATCGCTCGACAAGAAACCCCGAAGCGATTTCCCCCTTCTCGACATCATGGCAATGGCTGCGGCTTATTCTCCTGATCCCCTGAAACCGGCACCGGAAAACATGAGGCTCCCGTTCAAACCCCTTACCTGCGAACTGATCCCTGAAGTCTGGCAGCAATGGCTTGCATTCGATCCTCTGGTCATGATCGGTTCGGAAGCCTGCCGCGAAGCTCTCGACTCGCTGAATCTGCTCTATCTGGATTGCGGCTCCCACGACGAATACCACCTCCAGTTCGGGCACAGACGATTTTCAGCTCTCGCTGAAGCTGCAGGGATACGGCATCTCTACGAAGAGTTTCCTGACAGCCACGCCGATACATCGTACCGTTACCGGACATCGCTTCCGCTTCTCGCATCAGCTATTGCAGGCTGATTCGGCAAACGACGAAATCTTGCGGAAAACCTCCTCGGTCTGCGCCCTGAGCTCTTCGAGGGAACCGTCGTTGAATATCACGTAGTCTGCACGTTCGATCAGTCTTTCCTGTGGCCATTGGGCCTGCATCCTTTTCAGGATATCCTCCCGGCATCCCATTCCCTTTGCCATCGCACGCTGTAAGCGTGTCTCCCGGTTTGCGGCGACGACGATGATACGGTCAAGATCACCGTCCCTCCCCGACTCGAAAAGGATTGCCGCCTCCTTCACCAGGATTTTCACCCCCTCGCGGGCACACCGGTCGACCGTGTTACTGAAAGCATCGAACACTTTCGGGTGAATAAGCACAGCAAGCGCTTCGAGTTTCGACCGATCCGAAAAAACCACTTCGGCGATCCGTTTTCGGTCAATCTGCAGGTTTCCGCTGCCGTCAAGGAAATAGATGTCATCTCCGAACAGGTTCCTGATCCCCTCGATAACTCCGGGATCCTTCAGCTGCAGCTCCCTCGCGATCCGGTCCGCCTCAAACAGCTCGCAGCCCAGCTCGGCAAGCATGGCACAGACAGTGCTTTTGCCGCTACCGATGCCTCCGGTGACCCCTACCAGAACCGGTTGTCGTTTCATATGCTGTCAGGGCTTTGCCTGCCGAAGGTTTTTTCGTACATGAACCAGCACGTTTCTCCAGAGCTTCGGATGCTCGGCATAGTGTTTCAGCTTTTTCTCGAACAACTCCCTGGTCAGGCCGTGCCTGGCAAAGAGGGAATCGATCTGACCGGAGCCTATGGCGTTCAGATCGCCGCTCTCTCCGGACGGAACGCCGAACGCTATAAGGTACTCGCTGTAGAATGAGGCGAACCTGAGGTCTGTCTGGTCAGGCACGTCGCCAGACTCGCTGCCGCAACCCTGCAGCAGGATGAAACAGAACAGATACAGCGGGAGGCTCCGGGCAGTCGCCTTCAGCATCTTTGAAAGCACATTCTTCATGAATGAAAATGTTGTTCAGCGTTTGCTGACCGTTTTTTTTTGCACTCAGAAACTAAAACGCTAAGAGGCAAGTTAAAAAGAGACTTTTCCACTGTATCGCGCAACGTCCAAATCATCTGACCCATGGCTTACCAGCAACCGGCACTCCCTTACGCAGAAGATGCGCTCGAACCGCACATCTCGGCGAAAACCATCGGATTCCACTACGGAAAACATCATGCAACCTACGTCAAGAACTACAACACCCTGGTTGCCGACACCCCTCATGATAACCAGAGCATCGAGGATGTCATAACCGCAACTGCGGCTGAACCCTCCAAAATCGGCATCTTCAACAATGGCGCACAGGCATGGAACCATTCGTTCTACTGGAACTGCCTGAAGCCCGGCGGGGGTGGCGATCCCGAAGGCTCCCTTTCCGGAAAAATCATCGAGGATTTCGGCAGTTACGACAAAATCAAGGAGGAACTGAAAAATGCTGCCGCGACCCAGTTCGGCAGCGGATGGGCCTGGCTTGTGCTCGACAGCGGCAAACTCAGAGTGGTGAAAACAGGCAACGCACAGACACCCATCACCAGCGGACAGGCACCCCTTCTCTGCATCGACGTCTGGGAACACGCGTACTACCTCGACTATCAGAACCGACGTCCGGATCATGTGGCAGCTGTCATCGACCATCTCCTGAACTGGAAGTTCGCTGACAAAAACTACCAGGCGGCCCAGACGTAACCGTTTGCCGGAATCCACTCCCCGCCTCCACTCGAGCAATGCTGCCGGGGACCGGTCTCAGGAAAAAGGAGCTGACCGGTCCCCTCTACAGCCATGGAAGAACACCAACATCATCGAGATTCACCAGCCTGGCCCGTGAAGGTCTGCTGAACCGTATCCTGAAACCCGGAGGGTTGATATTCCTTTCATCATAGACGACAATCAGCCGATGTTCGCCGGCACCGTCGTATCTCCGATTATGGAGCATCATATCGATTTCCCTTGGTACCTTTACCTGCCGCCGGTTGACCGTCAGTTCCTCAAAGTTCCTGAAATGAATATCGACAGTTCTTCTCCCGCTCCCATCGATGAGGGCCAGCCCTTCAAGCACCCGTATGTCGGGATTGACCAGCATCTCCTTTTTGCCTGAACGGAGCCTGACGGTATAACTGACCTTTCCAGACCCGATCCTGACCGATTCGATGGACTTGTAAGACTCGGGAACAGACATGATCCCGAGAAGTGCCTCCGAGAGAAGATTGAAACCCGAGTGAACGCCGATGATTTTCTCGATATTGTCCTCGTTGTTTTTTCCTTCCAGAATGAGGTTGTTGATCATGTCATGCACAAAAAGAGAATCCTGCCTTATCAGCATGTCAGCGACCGGCCACCCCAGAATGCCGGCGCTCACGATGAACCGGGCATCCCGGGCTCTCTCCACCTGGACATTGCAGTAGAGTTTTTCATCCTTGCGCGGCGTTTTGACACGGATGTCCGCATATCCGTCAACGGCATGAACGAAACTCGCCTCCCGACCGATATCCTTGTAAAGGTCGAGAAGTTCGGGTGTCAACGGAACCTTTTCTCCTGACCACTCGACACGGCTGACAGTACTGACACTGGAACATCCTGCTGCCACTGACAGCAGGAAGAGAAAAAAAAGCATTCCCGGCTTGTTCATCATATCCTCATTATCTGGTTCATCATCCTGCAGTTTCCCCGATCGGGGTGCCCCGTCAAGCATGGGGCGGATCGCATCAAATTGTTATTTTACGGGAAAATCGGAAGCTATCAAAACCTGATCAAGGAGTCCTGCGTTCATGCATTCTCTGTATCTGAAACCGAAAGAACACCGCAGATTGCTGTCCGGCCATCTGTGGGTATTCAGCAACGAACTGCGGGAAATCCCCCACGACATTGCGGCCGGCGAGACCGTCAAACTGTTTGCCCATGACGGCAGGTATCTTGGAACCGGCTTTTTCAACCCCCAGTCACTGATCTCGTTCCGGCTCCTTACAAGACAGGATGAACAGCCGGATCATGATTTTTTCCGGAAAAGAATCCTGCAGGCCCAGAAACTTCGTGAAAAGCTCTATCCTGCAGGGGAGACCAATGCGTGGAGGCTTGTCCACGGCGAATCCGACGGACTTCCCGGACTGGTCGTCGACCGGTTCAGCCATGCCTTCGTGCTGCAGGCTTTTTCAGCAGGCATGGACCGTCACCTGCCGCTGATCAGCGAAGTGCTCCGGGAACTGTTCAACCCTTCGGTCATGGTGATCAGGAATGAATCCCCTCTTCGCGAACTTGAAGGGTTGCCGCTCTACAAGGAGATTGTGCTCGGGAACCCCAACGAAACAAGGCAGATCATCGAAGATGCGGGAATCCGTTACGAGATCGATCTCTACGAAGGACAGAAAACCGGATTTTTCCTCGATCAGAGGGAAAACAGACGGATCGTCAGGAAATACGCGGCTCAGGCCGACGTCCTCGACGTTTTCACCAATGACGGAGGGTTCGCTCTGAATGCCATGCATGCCGGTGCACGGTCCACGACCATGGTCGACGTATCCCAGGAAGCACTTCAGCGTGCCGAACAGAACGCCCGGATGAACCATCTGGACAACTTTTCCCTTGTTGCCTCCGACGCTTTTTCCGCGCTCGGAAATCTGCAGCGGGAAAAGCGTTCGTTCGACCTCGTTATTCTCGATCCGCCCAGTTTCACCAAAAGCAGAAAAAACCTTCCCACAGCGCTCAAGGCCTATACGAAACTCAACAGAATGGGTCTTCAGCTGGTTCGTGATGAAGGATTTCTTGCAACAGCCTCATGCTCTCACCACGTAAGCGAGGACGATTTCCTGCATGCCGTCCACCAGGCAGGACTGCTGGCAGGACGGCATCTGCGGCTTATCTACAGAAACTCCCAGCCGCCTGACCACCCGGTGCTGCTCTCCATGCCAGAAACCCGTTACCTGAAATTCTCCTGTTTTTATGTGACAAGCCCGTGAACAGGAGAACCTGCGCTCAGTCGGCTTTATCCTCTGGCGGAGTGTACGCCAGAACCAGTTCGTACACCTCTTTCCAGGATTCCGCCCTCGGGGTCTCGATATGGGTGTTGGTGCTGTTTCCGAAGCAGATGGTATACAATCCCTTCTCCCTCAGCTGCAGGATGTTGTCCGGGGTGTCTTCGACATAGATGTCGGCACCAACCTGGGATTTCTCCTTCATGAAGCAGAGATCCCAGTAGGGAATGCCGTGACTGTCAAGCCAGTTCACCGTCTGCTGCACCGCTGAAGCATGAAAATAGTGGATGAACAGACGGTGGGTAATGATGCGTATCCTGAAGCCGTCATCGGAAAGTCTCCTCAGATATTTCCTTGCTCCGGGCACCATCTGCATACTGCTGAACAACTCCCTTTGCGTCACGGCGAACCGGTGCAGGCTTTCATAATGGCTCTTGTCCGTAATTCCCCATTCGACAAGTCCGTAGGAAACGTCGCAGGGCAGGGAGTCGAGGGGACGCTCAAACCATTCAGCCGCTATTTCACGCATCCTCCCGTAAAAATCGGCGCACACGCCGTCAAGGTCGACACCGATCACGATTTTGTTTTTTTCTGCCATGGAACAGCCCGTCTGTCGTCGCTAAAAGGCCCTGTCGAATGCCCTTCGATGCTTCGAGGTGACTGCATGCTCCTCTCCGAGCAGCCTGAAGATCGCAATGCAGACCTTTCTGGAACCATCGTCATCATAGTACCGGTTCTTGCGTAACACGCCGATGAAGGCATCGAGAGCACCGTCAAAATCTTCCTGCCTGAGAAGTGTAACCGCACGGATATAGTCATCCCTTACGGTATCATCGGAAAACAAGGCTGGTGGACGGAGCAGAAGAGCTGCAATCGTCCTGACCGATTCGCAGAGATCGCGGTACTCGGGCTCCCCTTCAATCGATTCCGAGAGCCTGAGAGACTCTTCGGGCCGGCCGCACAGGATCAGTCTGATCAGGAGGCCTTTCGCACGGATGCTGTCACTCTCCTCTTGCAGCACCCTTTCAAGGCGGGAAACCGCCCCTGCAGCATCGCCTGCCGCTGCCTCTGCTTCAGCACGATCGATCTCCTCGGCATGGGGGCTCGGCAAGGCCTTTCTGAGCCACTGTTCAATCTGGTATTCCGGAAGAGCCCCGCTGAATTCGTCGATAACCGTACCTTTCGAAAAAAGCTTGACATTCGGAATCCCTCTTACCCCGTAGCGTGCGGCGATATCCGGAAATTCCTCTGTATCGATCTTGACCAGCGTCCAGGCGTCCGTGTTTTTTTCGGCAAGCTTCTCAAGTACAGGGGCAAGAAGACGGCAAGGGCCGCACCATGCAGCCCAGAAATCGACAAGGACCGGTTTGCGGTTGCTGAGTTCGATGACATCGGACTGAAAATCAAACGTGTCGTTCGGCATGGTTTCCATGATGGGATGAAAGAAGAATCGTCTATAAGAAAAGACATTTCGTAAAGAAAAAGAAACCGTTACCCCTATCCGTTTTTTTACCCCGGGATCCTGTACTTTATCTCGTTAGGAAGGGCAACTGCAACAAGGCAACAACACAACGAACAATGCTTATCATTGACAACCTTCATGTCGCGGTCAACGGAAACGAGGTATTGACCGGGATCGATCTCACCATCGGAAAAGGCGAAACGGTCATTCTGTTCGGACCGAACGGATCCGGCAAGACCACTCTTCTCTTTACAATTATGGGCATCGGAAGTGCCAGGGTTACCAGGGGAAGCATCCTTTTCGAAGGTGAGGATATCAGCCGTCTCTCTCCTGACGAACGTGCCAGAATGGGTATCGGCATGTCGATGCAGCGACCTCCGTCAATCCATGGACTCAAGACAAGAAATCTCGTGCAGCTTTGTGCAGGCAGAGAATCTATCGACGTCGAAGCCCTGGCAAGAAAGGTCAATCTTGAAAAATTCCTCGACCGGGATATCAACCTCGGCTTCTCCGGTGGTGAGATAAAACGCTCCGAAATCCTGCAGCTTATGGCACAGAAACCGAAACTGCTGCTGTTCGACGAACCTGAATCCGGTGTGGACATCGAAAACATGGCTCTGGTCGGACACATGATACGAGAGCTGCTTGAAGGCCCAGGAAAGCCGGACGGCGATCATACGATGCACGACCTTGTTCACACACGCTCGACTTCAGGCCTGATCATCACTCACACCGGCCATATCCTTGATCACGTCACAGCCGACAGGGGACATGTGCTCTACAACGGCAAACTGTGCTGCGCTGAAAACCCGAAACGCATCCTTGACCACCTGAAACTCTACGGTTACAAGGAATGCTTCCGATGCCTGAGCTGACACCATCATGGTGACCGTCAGGCCTGCTGCTTCAGTTCGGCAGCTGCCTTTTTGAGGTAACCGGCCGCATCTTCGAGAAACTTCAGGGCCTGACGGATTTCATAATCGTCATCGGCATCGTCGCTGGCCCTGTTGAGCCTTTTTCTGGCATCCTCGATAGCGTCCAGAGCAAGATGCATTTCCGTTAGTGCAGACATGGTGCCTCCCCGGTTGATTGAAACGCAAGCTCTTCAGGCGAAATTACGGTATGAGACGGGTTCCGCACAAGAGGGGTCCCGCTCTTTTTCCGATCTCATGAACGCAATCCCGTTGTCTGTCTCCCGCCGCTGTTTTCTCCAGAAATAACCGGTCAGCAATGCCGCTATGCGATGTCTTTCATCTTCCGGCTTCACCGCTGCAGAATCACGGAAACTCAACAGGAGGGCATCTATTCTCCCTGTTTCTTTTTCAGTGCTGAACAGACGTTCGGGAACCGAGGCCGCTCTCGATCCAGACACCGGCCTCCTCATTTCCCAGATCGAACGCTTTCCTGATATCGGCAAGAGCTCCCTGCCGGTCGCGCAGTTGGTATTTCGCCTTGCCCCTTGCAAAATAGGCCTTGCTGTATTTCGGACGGATCCGTATTGCACGATCAAATTCCGCAACCGCTTTTCTGAACCTTTTCAGGGAGACATAGCAGCAGCCGATATGATAGTGAGCCCGGGCGCAGTTTGTTTTCAGCTCAAGCGACCGGGTAAAATCGGCAATCGCCGCCTGGTATCGCCCGAGTTCATAGAAGACGTTCCCGCGGTCATACCATGCATTGAACAGGGTGCTGTCGTTTTCAAGTGCGCAACTGAAAGCATCGGCTGCATCGGTGAACCGGCCCTGTTCGAAAAGTGATTCCCCCTGCCTGACGCAATCCTTTGCCGTTTGAACAGAGACGGACGTGCAACCGCAGAGCATGAGAAAAACGGTAAGGGCGGAGAATGGAAGGAATGATTTCATGGCATGAACTGATGATGCGGTATTGATCAACAGGATGGGTAAAGTTATGAAACAACCGATTCTTTTGCCAGACCTCCTTTCTTTTCAATGAACCGATGTTCTTGAAAACAATTTGAGGACAAGCACTCCCGCCACAATGAGGGCAATGCCGAGAAGTGCCGCAAGATCGAGTTTTTCATTGTAAACGATCCAGCCGACCATGGTGATCAGCACAATACCGACGCCCGACCAGACAGCGTAAACCACGCCCATGGAAAACGTCCTCAGGGTCAGCGACAGGAAATAGAATGCCGAAGCGTAGCCTGCAACAACGACAAGCGACGGAAGCCGGCGGGTAAAACCATCCGAAGCTTTCAGGGCAGAAGTAGCCGCCACTTCAGACAGAATGGCGAGAAACAGGTTGATCCAGTGCATGGTTCAGTCGAACTTGTCAGTTCTCTCTTCCCTGCAAGGTAGACAAAAGAACCGGATATCACATGCCCCATCCGGCAGTCTTCCGGAGAAGAGTCCTGTCCCTCGCATGTTTTCCGTGCAAGGATTGAACGTGAAAAACGTCCATTGTTAGTATATTCGTGGGTCACAGACCTTGGAAGAGACCACTTCCGCAAGCGTTTCATCCGGACAGGCATCATGAAAATCGACCTCTCTGAATACGAGTTCACGGGGCACGGGAGCAAGGAAGTGGAAAGCCTCGGACAGATCCGGAAAAACGAACAACAGAGCATGAAGATGGCAGGGTTCGATGCTGCAGAATCGAACCGCAGCGCATCTTTTCTGGTTATTGACCATGACCATGCCTTCTGCAGATCATACGACGAAGGCGTCGAAATCATGCCGATCGGTCTTGCCCTGAAGGTTCACGAAGGACTGAACGACCGTTACTGGAAGCTCCTCAAACCTGAAAAGGACGAATTCACAAGGGTTGCCGCCAGCATTACTCACGGCGGCTATTTCATTCGCGTCAAGAAAGGCGCGAAGATCGAAAAACCGATCCAGTCATGCCTGATGATGCATACCGGCAGGATCGGTCAGGTGATCCACAATCTGATCGTCGTTGAAGAAGGTGCAGAAGCACACATCCTGTCGGGCTGCACGACCACGTTTGCCGGTCAGAAAGCCGCACATATCGGTCTGTCGGAGTTCTATGTTGAAAAAAACGCATCCCTTACCTTCACGATGATCCATAACTGGGGCGAAAACGTCGAGGTCCGGCCCCGCTCTGCCGGAACTGTTGATGCGGGCGGAGTCTTTCTGAACAACTACGTCAGTCTGAAACCGGTAAGGAATCTGCAGATGAACCCGAGCATCCGGCTCAAAGGTGCCGGCTCGGTTGCAAGGTTCAACTCGATCATCGTCGCTACCGAAGGTACGACAATGGACGTGGGCAACGTGGTCATTCTCGATGCTGCGGATACACGGACGGAAATCGTCTCGAACGCCGTCGCTGCGGGAGGCCACCTCATCGCGCGAGGTCGCATCCAGGCCAACCGCTCGCCCAGCAAGGGGCACCTCGAATGCCGCGGACTTCTCCTGAAAAACGGAATGATGCAGGCCATTCCTGAACTTGACGGCCGGGCTGAAGGGGTTGAACTTTCCCACGAAGCCGCCATCGGCAGAATAGCACGTGAAGAACTCGAATACCTCATGATCCGAGGCCTTACCGAACAGGAGGCAAGTTCTGCCATAGTCCGTGGATTCCTGAACGTCGACCTCATGGATCTGCCCGAAGAACTGAAAACCGAAATCGACAGAACGATTGCCGAAACCGAACAAAGCATGCTGTAGCCTATGAAACGCCTTCTTATTCTTCTCTCCTCAATCGCACTCAGCACCACCGCTGTTGCTCAGCAGAACGGTGCCGACCCTGGCAATCCTTCCGCGTGCGGTCGCATACGGATCAGAATCGACAATCTCAGGAATACGTCCGGCTTGCTCGGTATCGCACTGTTCACTTCGGCAAAAGGTTTCCCGGACAAACCCCACAGGGCATTCACGGCAACAAGCATGCCTGCGAGCGATCCCCGCTGCGAAGAAGTTGTATTCGAAAACATTCCTTACGGCATCTATGCAGTCAGCGTCCTGCACGATGAAAACGGAAACAGAACAATGGACAAGACCTTCATCGGTGTGCCGAAGGAAGGGTTCGGAACATCAAACAATCCGAAAATCAGGTACGGACCGCCGGATTTTGGCGACGCCCAGTTCACTCTCGACTGCGGCGAGGTTGCTCTGAAGATCGGCATGAACTATTTTTAGACATACGGACTTACCACTCTTGCAACATACAACACGCCACATTCATGAAGCAATCATTCACGTTCACGCACCCTCTCCTCGCTTTTCTCGTCGGGGGCATGATGATGGGCTGCAGTCCGACCGTCAAGGTCGAGGCACCCGACAAGCCGATCACGATCAACATGAACATCAAGATCGATCATGAAATCAGGGTCAGGGTCGACCGGGACCTCGATTCCCTGCTTGAAAACAAAAAAGGACTATTCTAAACAGGAGGACGATGATCATGAGTCTTACAGGAAAAACATACCTGCCGTTTGCAGTCATTTCTCTTCTGAGCGTTGCCACCTCGGTTCCGGTCATGGCGCTTGATCTCGAAACGGCGAGGGCAAAAGGTGCTGTCGGAGAACTGGACAACGGATTCCTTGCTATTCCTCCGGGAGCAGGAACCGAAGGCCAGTCGCTTGTAACCACCATCAACAGCCAGCGCAAGGCGGAATACGAGAAAATTGGAGCCCAGAACAACATCACCCCCGAAACGGTGGGACAGATGATGTTTGAGAAAATCTACCAGCGGCTTCCAGCCGGAACCATGGTGCAGATTCAGGGCAAGTGGACGAAAAAACAGTAACTGATCACCCGCCAAAAGAGCTGACCAGTGAAATGGCTGCTGCGTATTGCCGGCATTATTGTTGTGCTTTTGACCCTCGGTGCCGCCGCCGCATGGTATGCGTTTCCCCGTTACGCCCAGTCAGTGATCGATAGAGCCCTGGAAGGAAAAAACATCCGCCTCGTCCTGCATGAGCCCGGTCTGCCGAACCTTCGGGGGATGTCATTCGGCAGGATTGATCTCCTCTTTTCCACTCCGGCCGACTCATGCACGGGAATCGTGTCGACCTATTCCGTCACCGTTACCGACGGAAAACTCTCCTGGAAGCGCGCGGGCAGCTCCGATCCGCGGTCACGGGGAATGATCCCCCTTCTCCTGCCTCTGGCTCTGGAACTGCACGCAGATTCCTTGAAGGTGCGGCAGGAACCGGCGGATCTTTCCTTCAGCGACGGAAGGCCGGTGATACGTGCAAGACTTGACATCCTGAGAAAACGGGGCCCTGCATTCGAATTCGTTCCCCAAGACATCGGGTACGCCATCGAGGATGGCGCGCTTGAAACCGGGAAGCTCAGGATCGAGGGCATTGCCTACAGGTTCCGGCTTGCACGCTCCTTCCGCTGGATTCAGGAGCCCGCGCCGCTTTCGGTCTCCACCCTGCTTTCCAATGGCGAAGCTCTGCCTTTAAGCAATTTTCAGGCCACATTCGGCCTTCAGCGCAATCCTGAAAAGCCCTGCGTCGTAACTTTTTCCGACTGTTCCCTCGACCTTTTTGACTGGAAGGCAGCAACCCCCAGGATCGAATACAGTCTGAGAAAAAAGGAAACCCGTTTCACACTCGAGCTGAAGCACCTTGCTCTTGATGAACTTCCCGGATTCACCGGGGGAGGCGATAAACGTCCTTTTGGTTCGGGAACCGTCAGCGGCAGGATTCCGGTTGAATACCGGGATTCGACCGTCACGCTCCGCAATGCAGTCATCACTGCCGGTTCAGGCAGCCGCCTGATGTATTACACGACGGACGGAAAACCTTTCCTGTCCATCGATGCTTCACACGGCAAGAACAGCTCCGAAATCTTCAGGAACCTCAATGCCACCATCACGCTCAGCAGCAGGAACAACAGGATTTCCGGCATTGCATTCAGCGGCCTTTCCACGACATTTCTCGGAGGAACCCTGACCTCGACCCCCGCGAGATACGATCCCCTGCAGAAAACAAGCTCCTTCACCCTCCGGATGGACCGCATCCCCCTGCTTGAACGCATCCGGCTGCAGGGTGACTTCAAAGGGGCTCTGAAAGGAACCATAAGCGGCAAGGTTCCCGTCTCTCTCATCAATGGAAGGCTTGCCATCAGGAACGCACGCCTTTCCTCGGAAGGAGGAGGAACCATCGAACATTCGCCGAAGCAAAAAAAGGAGGCCTTCAGCGCGCGCATTTTCGGACCTCCGAAGCCCGATGCGACCTACCTCTTCAGCGAGCCCGACGTGACCCTGAACCGGGAATCAGACGGCAGAACCACCATCGGGTTTACCCTCAAGAACCTCATTCGCAGGAACTCGGGAGGAGAGATGCTGCTGCTTTCGCCCAAAGGCGAGCTCGGCCTCTGGCAGGACAGGAACAATCCTGCTCTGGTGTCGCTCTCCCGCTTTTCTGCAGGTTTTTTCACCGGAACTGTTGCCATCGATCATGTGGACTTCGACATGGAGAAGAAAACGGCTGAAACCGTTCTCATCCTGAACAACATCCCTCTCCAGAAGTTGCTTGACCTGCAGGGCGCACGCAAAATCTATGCAACAGGGCTTGTACGCGGCAAGATTCCCGTCATCATGCACGACCAGGTGTTCGAGATTCCCCAGGGAGGGATGGATGCGGAGCAGTCGGGACAGATCATCTACTCCACGACACCCGAGGAAAGGGCTGCGGCGAACCAGGGACTGAGAATCACCTATGAAGCCCTGGCCAACTTTCTCTACTCGGAACTGGTGTCGTCGATAACGATGGCGCAAGACGGCAATTCTGTCATTACCCTCCAGCTGAAAGGGCATAATCCTGATTTTCAGAACGGCCGCCCGGTGAATCTGAACCTCAGGATCGAGCAGAACCTTCTCGATCTCTTCCGCAGCCTCTCCATATCGAGCAGCGTCGAACAGCTCATTTCGGAAAAAGCCCTGCAGCTGCAGAAAAAATGAATGAACACGGCGAACCTGCAGGCCTTTTCGCGGTTATAGCTGTAAGGATGTTCCCGTCACTTGTGTCACGTAATTGAACAGCGAGGTAATCATGGACCGAAAAGCAACGATCGACAGGCTGAACCGGCAACTCAAGTCATGGGATGCGGAAATCGCCCGTATTGAGAAAAAAATCCAGAAGCTCACCCGGGACCTCCAGAATCGGCTGGAAGACCTCAAGAAGAAGAAAGAGTCCGCACAGTCCCGAAGTGAAGCGCTGCTGCAAAGCAGCGAAGAAGCTTGGAAGGAACTCAAGGAAGGCGCCGAGGATGCCTTCAGGGATGTGAAGAAGGCCCTCCGGAAAGCCAAGACGAAATTCAAATAAGACGACCGCCAAAACCTTAAACAGAACCCGACATGAACTGGCGTGAACTTTTGGAACAGCAGATCGAAGCGGCCTATTCGGTAACCGAACGCCTTGTAAGAATGTTCGAGGAACAGGATCTTTCCTGGAAACCGGCAGACACAAACAACTGGATGACCACCGGGCAGTTGCTGTTGCATCTCGGGCAATCCTGCGGAGTTCCGATGAAAGGCTTTACAACCGGCCAGTGGGACATGCCTTCCCACAGCGACATCGAAGCGGCTGAACCGGCAACAAAGCTACCTCCCGCAGAAAAACTGCAGAGTGTCAACAGCATCGGGGAAGCCCTTGAACTGCTTGCTGCCGACAGGAGACTCGCACTTGAAGCCGTCGGACGCAGCAGCGAGCAGGATCTTTCCTTCAAGCCTGCACCCGCTCCATGGGATGCCACACCGGTCAACCTCGGCATGCGGTTGCTGCAGATGATCGATCACTTGAACCAGCACAAGGCTCAGGTCTTCTACTATCTGAAACTGCAAGACAAACCGGTCAACACTATGCATCTCTACGGGAAATAGAGCCCCCTCTTTTTATACCGGAAAAGTCTTTGGCACTTGTCCGAAACCTGCCGGATTCAACTCCGTGAACTCCGCACGGCTGCCGAACAGTTCCTACAAAAAAGGTGGAATTTTCCGGGTTTCCTACCGATCTGTAGCTTCCTCGCCCACCAGCCTCCCGGAAAGTTTTCATGTAACTACCCGTAAAACAGCCACTTAATACTGCATCTTAAAATCGGCACAGATATTGCTGTGAGTATTTCAGAACAACTCTTCTTCATCTGAAAACCGGAAGGATGATGACCACTCTTGCAACCCTGTACGGCAACCTGGCCGGTGTCGAGTTCAGAACACTCTACTCGAACGGCAGAGCAGACGGCTGCCTTGTCGGAATGCCGAACATCCTGAAAACACCTTACGGAAACCTTGTTCCTCAATACGAGTCCGAGGATATGGGGCGACGCCCGGTAAAACCGCTCTATTTTTTCAGGAACGGATCCATCAAATCCATCGCCCTTCAGACGCAGTCTCCAGTGAGGACACCGGCAGGAATGGTGCCGGCCGAACTGGTCACCTTCTTTGAATCAGGAAGCATCAAGCGGGTTTTCCCGCTCGACGGCAAACTTACCGGCTTCTGGACAGCCAGAAACGAATACGCCCTTGCGGAGCCGCTAAGGATCGACACCCCGGCAGGCAGGATCACAGCGAAGCTGATCGGCCTGCAGTTCTACGCCTCCGGGGCATTGAAAAGCATCACCCTCTGGCCAGGCCAGCAGGTGACTGTTGTCACACCGATAGGAAAGATCACTGTACGAACAGGCATGGCCTTCTATGAAAACGGGGCGATACGCTCGCTCGAACCGGCCACTCCCGTGAAAGTGCAGACGCCAGCAGGTCTGCTGACCGCCTTCGACAACGAACCGAACGGGATCCACGGGGATGTGAACTCCCTGAAATTCGGATCGGACGGCAGCATCGAAGGCTTGAGCACAACCCAGGAAGAGCTGAAGGTCATCGATCTGGCAGGCAAGGAGCACCTCTTCGCTCCGGGCATGAAGAACAGGCTCTGCGGAGGGGAAGGCCAGACCATTGTGCCTCTCAGGATCGGATTTACGGAAGAAAGGATCATACTGAATGGCACTCCGGCAACCTCCTTCATCCTTGGGCAGTGCAGGATCAGGGTCACTCCTTTCAGCCGTGAAACCGGGAACAGGCCATACTCATGTTCAGGTTAGCCGGACAAACCCTATGGCTCATGCATGGCGGAGAATTCCGGCAGCAATCCTCGAAACGGCCTGAGTGCCTGCAACCCAGCCTGTGGAAAATGCTGCCTGCAGGTTGAAACCACCAACTTCACCCGCATAATCAAGCACTTCTCCGCAGAAAAACAGGTTCGGGTGCAACCGTGATTCCATGCTTGACGGAACCACGTCATGCAGTGAAACCCCACCGGCTGAAACTTCCGCCTGTTCGAGAGGAACATGCGCCGCCATGCCGAGGGGCATCTTTTTCAATGCGGACACAAGCGAAAACCGCCGGTTCCGGGTCAGGCCGCTCAACGGAAGGTCGAATGCGATTCCAGCCTGCTTCATGACAGCGGGCAGAAAGGCGTTTGGAACCCTGCAGGACTCCTGAGGCGCACCTGCATCCCTGACCGGGCTGTTCCTGGACATCGGACGGTTTCGGACGAATGTCCTGACCAGCTGTGATCCGTAACGGCCGGCATATCCCACAAGAATCTCCGAAATCATCTGCTCGTCAAGGTCAGGGAACAGATCGGCGGTGATGCTGACGGAAGAACCGACACGGTCGAGCAATTCCGCGACAGTCCGCGAAAGCGACAGGCAGGCGGGGCCGGAAATCCCCCGGTGGGTAAAGAGCATATCACCTCTCCGGGATGCCGTTTCACCCCCGAGCCTTGCCGTAATCGAAACATCCCTGAGCGACACGCCTGCAAGTCCGGTAACGGCGGAAACGTCAAACATGATCGGTGCAAGCGCGGGAAAGACCGGAACGACGGTATGGCCCAGTTTCCCGGCAAAGAGAAGCCCGTCGCCTGTCGTACCTGCGACGCTCCATGAAACACCACCTGTAGCAACAATCACCGAAGCCGCCTCCAGAACATCATCACGAGTCTCGAGCCTGAACAACCCGTCAGCGTAACCGAGCCCTGTCACCCGACGGCCGGTCATGACGGCAACCGATCCGTCGAGCATCATTCTCCTGAATGCATCAAGCACATCGACAGCCCTGCCTGAAACGGGAAATACCCTCCCGTCGTGCCGGGCGTCCGTTTTCACGCCATACCGATCAAGAAGCGACATGAGATCGGCATTTGAGAACCGGTGGAAGGCAAACCTGAGAAACCGTTCCTCGTTTTTTCTCACAAACCCTTTCTGCAGGAGACTTTTAACCTCTCCGGCATGGGTAACGTTGCACTTTCCGCCACCGGAGATCATGATCTTCGCTCCCGGTTTCGTGTTCCTTTCAAGAACAGTGATCTGCAGGGCATCGTCAGGTATGCCGAGCAGCCTTGCCGTCTGACGCGCAGCATGGGCAGCCGCCATGTCGGAAGCTCCGGCGCCGATCACAGCAAGACGTGCGGCACCAATGCTGCACGACGTTCGCTTGAGCTCCGGCAAGATGTGTTCCTTAGAGACCCTGTTCATTATGACATGCATTTTCCTCTCAAGGCACCCTGACGCGCATGCCGTTCTGCAATTCATTGGTAGGATGCACAACCACGTGATCACCATCCTTCAGACCGCCGAGCACTTCCGCATCATATGCCCCGCGCATTCCTATGACAACCTTGCGCACTTTTGCCCGCCCGCCCTCAATCACAAAGACGTTCCACTCTCCCTTGCCCCTGAACAGACTGCCTGTCGGAACCTTGAGCACGTTTTCAGCCTCCCAGATCACAATTTTCGACTGGACCCTGAAATTGTCGCCGAGCCCCGGTTCCCTTCCGGCAAGCACCGTTATGATATTGACCCGTTTCTCCTCGATTCCGAGCGCCGATATTCTGGTGAAAGCCGCAGGCTCCACGGTTCTGACCATACCCCTCAGGGGCACCTCTCCTCCCCAGTCCTCTACGAGAACGGTGTTTCCGGGCTTTACCCTGACGGCATCCGAAGAGAGCACATCGATCACGATCTCGATCCTTTCTGGATCACCTATATCAAAGAGAGGGGTTCCGGCAGGAACCACCCGTTCGCTTTTTTCATGAATGCGCAGGATCCTGCCATCGACCGGAGACAAAACACTGACGGCTTTTCCCGAAACCGACCTGTCTATAGAGGCAAGCAGGGCCGAAAGATTGTATCTGGCAGCTTCGACGGCAGCTGCCGCAGCCTGCCTTTCCTTTTCAAGAACGGCGGCCTCATTCTGCGCAAGTTCGAAGGCCTCTTTCGAAACAGCACCTTCTCGGTACAGGGCACGATACCGTGCTGATCGGAGAGCCGCCTGTCCAAGAGTGACCGAAACCTGCCTCTGGCGGGAAAGAACTTCCTGAAGGGCAGCCCTGGCGGAACCCGCCCTTGCATGAGCCTCCTCATGCTCCCTCGAATTGAGCTCTGGAGGCATGATCGCCGCAACCGGCAACCCTTTTTTCACGGAATCGCCCTCAGCAAACCTTATTCTCAGAAGCTTTCCCGGCACCGGAGCGGCAACGGCAAACCGGTCGACAACGCGGGTGACCCCTTCTGCATCAAGGGTGACCTGCAGGGGACCCCGCCTGACAAAGGCTGAATCGACGACAAGCGGGGAGGGCCTGAAAATAAGGATCAGGACCCCTGCCGTCAACAGAAGGGAGATTCCTGCAAGCTGCCGCGTTCTGTTCAGAGGTTTCATGCTATTCCCTGGTTTTCAACACGGCGATCAGATCGAGCCTGACGAGACGCCTTCGCACGGCAAAACCTGAAAAGACCGCCACTATGACAATAACGGCAAAAGCAAAAAGAAAGTTATAGGAACTGAACACCAGAGGCAAGCGATACAATTCGGAGCTTAAGCCCGCCGAAAGCAACGCTGAAAGAGCGATTCCGAGAAGAAAACCCAGAGGAACAGCAACCGCCGTAATCAGTGCCTGCTCGCCGAGAAGAATAACGGAAATCTCAGTCCTGGTCATCCCGAGCACCCGGAGACTCGACAATTCCCATGCCCTTTCGGAAAGCGAAATCCGGGCACCGTTGTAGACAACGGCAAAGGCAAGCACACAGGCGAAAGAGGTCAGAATGAGTGTCGAGGTGGTCATGCTTTCGGCAATCAGTTCGTCGAATTTTTCCTTCATGGCCCTCAGCATCATGATGCCGGAGATGCCGGGCATCTTCTTGAACTTCCGGTAAAGTTCCCCCTCCTTGCTTCTGTCTATCCTCAGGTAGGCGGCATGAAGCGCGCCCCCGTCGCCGGCAAATCTGTTGAGTTCACGGATGTTCATATAGGCGGAAAGGCCGAGGATGTCATCAATCGTTCCGGCAACGGACACTTCGACCGATCGTCTGCGCCCCTGCAGAAAATCGATGCCAAGAAGGTCCCCGGTACCGACGCCGAGAACCTCGGCAAGCCTCTTTGTCAGCAATATCCCCCCTGCTGGAAGCGGATGCCGCCGATTATGCTGATCGACAAGCCGCTGCAGGCCGTCTGCAGACTGCAGACCTTTGATCGACAGTCTTCTTGAACGGTGGCCGAAACACATCCTGACCGGCTCCTCCCGGTAGTACTCGTGTTCAAGCACTCCTTCAAATGAGGCAAAATCGAAAGCAGTGGCCGGCGGCATTGCCTCGTTGAAAATCACGGTCACATCCTCGCGATGATTCTCGTTGAACTCAACGAGAATCATCCGGTCGACCGCGTCGTAGGTATAACGCCCCGCAACGAGTATGGCTACGGCGAAGGCGATCATGACGACAGAAAGCGCAACCTTCCACTTCCTCCGCTCGATGTTGCGCATGATGATCCTGAACGAAACGGGCAGTTTTTTCCGCAGGGGTTCGCGATCGAGTAACCCCTGCCTGTAAATCACCGGTGATTCCGGCCTCATGGCTTCTGCGGGAGGCAGTTTGACAGCCCGCCTAACGGCGAGGAGCGCGCCGGTCAGCGCAGCGGCGAAACTCAGAAGAACCGACACCGCCACGTCTTCAAAACGGAAGTAATAGATCAGCTCGGCAAAGTTGTAAAAATCCCCGTAGATCTTCATCAGCTCCGCACCAAGCCAGGCACCCAGAGCGGTACCAGCACATGCACCGGCCACGGTTGGCACCATGGCAAAACCGAGATAGTGCAGACCGACATCCTCGTTTGAATACCCCATCGCCTTGAGCACGGCGATCTGGTCCCTCTGGGTGGTCACGAGCCGCTGCAGCACGATGTTGAGCAAAAAAACCGCCACCGCGAGGAAAATCGCCGGAAGGAAGGTGATCTGCATGCCTACCTGCTTGATTTCATCGGATATGAAACGGTCTGAAAGCTGCTCGTCCCTGCCGTAAGCGCCCAGGGAGCCGTAACGGGAGAAGAGATTGTCAAGACGCATGATCACGTCCTTCGAGGATGCGCCATGGGAGAGCGTCAGCGAAAGGTCGTTGAACGCACCCGTCATGTCGAGAGCTGATTCAAGCGCCCTGCGGCTGATCCAGAATATCCCGAACCGGCGGTTGTCCGGAAAAAAAGAGCCCGGCTGCACCTCGTAGATATATTCAGGCGAGAGGCCTGTGCCCACGATCAGCAGCTGCTTCCATCGGCCATTGATCACGGCGCCGATCCTGTCTCCCGGAGCAAGTCCGTTCGCTTCCAGGAACGGCTTGCTGGCAATCACCTCCTCGGGTTTCCCGGGTTCGATATATCGACCGTTCTTAATGAACAGGTCGTTGAGCATCGGCGTCCTGTGCTCGGGAATCGAAATCAGCCTTCCCGTGGCAGGTTCGTCAAGCCCTGGAACATCGAGTGTGACATCGGTCACGATTCTCGTGCTGACCGAGGCGACGCCAGGAATGCTTCCGACTGTTTCACGATAGAATTCAGGAGCCCGTTTGACCTGCAGGAACACATCGGCAAAACGGTATCTTCCATAGTACCCGGTACGGGAAGCCTCGAGCGAATACCTGACGCTGCTCATGGAGACAAACACCGCAATCCCGCAGGCGACAACTGCAGCGACGGCAATCATCTGACCCTTCAGGTGCGTGAGATCACGGAGAAGTTTCCGGTCAATCTTTTTCATGAACAGTTACCATGAAAGTTCAGAGGGCGAAATCTTGACCGCATTATGCCGATCCTCGGCAACCTCGCCGCTCCGAAGGGTAATGACCCGATCAGCCATTCCGGCAATCGAAACGTTGTGTGTAATGACAAGGGTCGTGGTCCCGAGCTCCCTGTTGACCCTCTCGATCACTTCCAGTACAAGTTTCCCGGTCTGGTAATCAAGCGCTCCGGTAGGTTCGTCGCACAGGAGCAGCTCTGGCCTTTTGGCAACAGCCCTGGCTATGGCGACACGCTGCTGCTCGCCTCCCGACAGCTGTGCCGGGAAATGGTTCATCCGGTCGCCAAGACCGACGATCCTCAATGCCTCCTCTGAAGGCATCGGATTTTCAGCGATTTCTGTAACCAGCTGGATATTCTCAAGGGCCGTAAGGCTGGAGATGAGGTTGTAGAACTGAAAAACGAATCCGATGGAGCGACGGCGGAAAGCTGTCAGACCGGATTCGTCGGCCGCTGTCATGTCGGCGCCCTTGAAATACAGTCTGCCCGCAGATGGTGTATCGAGACCGCCGATAATATTCAGCAGAGTCGACTTCCCGCTGCCTGAAGCCCCAAGGAGAACAACCAGTTCCCCGGCCCGGAAATCGAGAGTGACATTCCTGAGCGCGTTGACAGAAACCTCCCCCATGATGTAGGTTTTTGAAATACCCACAACCTGCAGCACCGGGAGCGATTCCTGCTCCGTAAGCATACCGCCGGTTACCATGGTGCGGGTGTACCCGCAGACTTCGATGTTTTCATGAGCAGGCTGCCTTCATGAACCATTTCAGCCATATCGAGCATGATCTGTTGCATCTCCTCTTCTGAAATCCCTCAATAAATGAACGTTGTCACCCGGCAGGGCATCGCATCACTTCAGCTCGTCAGGCATTACCCCCGCTTCCCTCGTGCCCCGGTTCACCGGCCAGATATGCCTCGACTTCGAATATGTTGTCCCTGTAGGGGCGACGGCCCCGCACCCAGGCAATGGTGCCGGCTGCAAGATAGGCAGGTATGAAGAGCGGACCCCATTGTTCATACTGCCTGACATGAACCCGTTCATGAACACGGCACCAGCCTATCTCCCCTTCGTTCCTCGCAAGAATGAGATGGCCCAGCGTGACTGCAGACATGGAAAAACGGTCCAGCATCCATGCAATCCCTTTTCCATGCAGTTCGATGACCCCCTGACACAGACGGCAGTTGAAGCCGGGAAGCAGGAAAGGCAGACACACGACCAGACCGCCAAGCGTATTCGGCATGGCCCAGAGATATCTTCCCGCGGCCGAGAGCTGCTTCATCACCTCCGGCGCCCTTTTCATTGTTGCACTTGTTATCTTGGTTGCTTTTGTTACCATAACAGATTCCTCCGACATTTCATTTCATTTCACGCTGATTTCGGCACAGAGGCATCCCGGCACAACGAACGCCTCCGGAAACGGTGCGCCAGAGGCGTTTGCCCCATTGAAATGCTTTTTTTCCGTAGCTTGTGCTATCGAGCTTGCCCTGCTGTTTCGAAACCCGGCAAACACGGCCCCGAAACGCTTCCTTCCGGGGCCTTACTGAGGCACAGTGCGAAATGAACCGAAACCAGACGAACGACCTGAAAACGAGTCTCTCCGTTGTTGAGGCGTTGCTCCGTCCCGGGGCATATCCTCATCCGACAGCGGAAACAATACAGCTCGTCGAAACGCATATCTCCTGGATCTTTCTGACCGGGGGTTTCGCCTACAAGCTGAAAAAACCCGTAGACCTCGGATTCCTCGATTTTTCGACCCTTGAGAAGCGCCGCCATTTCTGCCATGAGGAACTGCTGCTGAACAGACGACTCTGCCCTGACATCTATCTCGATGTCTTGCCGGTTGTGCGGCAAAGCGGAACCTTCCTCCTTGGCAGTACCGGAAAGGAGCCTGCAGCGGATTATGTCGTACGGATGATCCAGTTTGACAGGAAGCTGGAACTCGATCGCCTTCTGGCGGACAATGCGGTTTCCCTCGAACAGATCGACCAGATCAGTTCCATCATCGCCGGCTTCCACTCCTCTCTTCCGCCGGCCGCACGGGAAACCGAGTACGGCAAACCCGACATCATCATCGTGCCGGTGCTCGAGAACTTCACGCACACCGAACGCATTCTCTCCTCGCCGGAAGAAGTCGAGGCACTCGAAGCGATCAGAACATGGACGGTATCGGAACACGCAAGGCTTGAAAGGATATTCAGGAACCGGAAGGCAAAAGGGTTTATCCGTCAATGCCATGGTGACATGCACGCGGGCAACATGGTGCTGTGGAAAAAAAGGGTTGTCATTTTCGACTGCATCGAATTCAATTCCCGACTCAGCGTCATCGACGTGATCAGCGACATCGCCTTCCTCTTCATGGACCTGCAGCATGCCGCCAAACCGTTCCTTGCCTGGAGATTCCTCAACAACTACCTTGCACTTACAGGTGATTACGAAGGATTGCGGGTCCTGAAATACTACTGCACCTACCGGGCCATGGTCAGAGCGAAGGTCACCGCAATCCGCTATCTTCAGGAAAACAAAGCCGGTCGAAAACCGTCGATCATGGAAGAGCATCGATCCTACGTTACCCTTGCCTCGGAATACATCCGTCCAGCCTTGCCCATGCTGATCATCACCTGCGGGGTATCGGGTAGCGGCAAATCCGTCCTGTCAGCAGAACTCGCACGCAGGATCGGCTGCGTGCATATCCGTTCGGACATCGAGCGGAAACGCCTCCACGGACTGAGAGGAGAGGAAAAAAGCAGCGTCATTCCCGGAAAGAACATCTACACACCGGAGGCAACGGAAAACACCTATGCCGTTCTGTACGGCATCGGCTCGGTTACCCTTTCTTCGGGTTATACAATCATCGTCGATGCGACTTTCCTGGAAAGAGAACGGAGGCAGAAATTCATCAGCATGTCTGAAAACATGGGAATCCCCTGGGCTATCCTCCACGTTCATGCGCCTGAACAGGTACTGGCAGCAAGGGTTGTGGAACGACAGTCGCACGGAGGAGACCCGTCAGAAGCCGATCTGCCGGTTCTGGAGTCCCAGCTGAAGCGTCTTGAGCCGCTGTGCGGAAAGGAAACTGCAGCCTCCGTTTCGGTCGACACCTCCTCGCCGTATGACCACGATGAGGTGATTGCCGCACTGCTGGCTTTTGGACGGCAATACTGCTGAATGCTCCAGTCACATCTCGATACCGAAAACAAGCCTTATCGCCATTCCCGCACCGAAACTCACGCCGGCAATGGCAAGGATCAGACCGGCCATCTCGAAAAAACGGGAACGGAACGGAACGTCCCTTGCGACAGAGATGTAGTAATTGAAAAACGCGATGATACAGAGGGCGCTGATGCCGGCGATCCCGAAACTTGCCATGATGTCAGTCAGAAAAAGATAGGGTGTCACCAGCACGAGAACTGCAGCAATATAGGCGATCCCGGTATAGAAGGCCGCCCTGAAGGGACTCCTCGTCCCCCCTTCGGATTTGGTGGAAAGATATTCCGAAGCCGCCATCGAAAGTGCTGCTGCAAGACCGGTGATCGAAGCGGTAATAGCGATCACCGAGGTTTTCTGGAAAACGAACGTCAATCCTGCAAGGGCACCCGTAAGCTCCACAAGGGCATCATTGAGACCAAGCACGATCGAGCCGGTATATTTCAGCCGGTCTTCGTCAAGGAGAGTAATCAGAGCCTGTTCATGCTCCTCCTCGTCCCGGATGATGCCGTTGATCTCCTTCATCGACCCGTTCATGCTGCTGTACCTGTCGTACGCGCTTTTCTCGCCCTTCTCCATCAGCTTGACGCCGAAGGTGAAACCGAAGACCATGCTGACGAGCGAATAAAACCAGATCTTGAAACGGCTCGGACCGACATCTTTGCGGGTGTATACCTTCCAGACATTGTAATGCCTCAGTTCGTCATCTGCGATCTGTGCAAGAATCCTGCGGTTTTTCACCCCTGCAACACGTGTCGAGAGGTTTTTGTAGATATGGTGATCCGTAATCTCTTTTTTCTGAAAAACCGTCAGGGCTCTCGACCCGAAATCACTGCTCTGCTTCACGGATACTCCGGTTAAGGTTTAGTAGGTGTGGTGACGATCTCCGGTTCAGCCTTTCCTGCTTGTAGCAGCTTCAATGAATCCGTTCATCCTCGACACGAACTCGGTAACGGATTCCAGATCTCCTTCCAAGAGAAGCGCACTCTCGTAAAGCTGCATGATCGCAGAACGGACAAGCGATTCCTGATCCCTGTCGGAAACCATCTCGGAAAGGTTCCTGATGATCGGATGCGAGATGTTCACCTCGAGTACTTTTTTCGCAGAAGGCATGTCTTTCTGCATCATCCTCATGACCTTCTCAAGCTGACTGTCAAGCGCGTGTTTTCCGCTTACCAGGGTAACCGGTGACGTGACAAGCCTTTTTGATTCGACAACATCCTCGACCCTGTCTCCAAGCACCTCCCTGAACAGCCCGAGCACCTCCCCGATCTGTCCGGTTCGGAATTCCGGTTCGGCTTCACGTTTTTCGCTGAAATCGATATCGGCTTTTTCAATGGATTTCAACGGTTTCTTGTCGTACTCGTGGATGGAAGGAATAACGAAAATGTCAACAGGATCTGTCAACAGCAGCACCTCAATCCCTTTCGCCCTGAAATACTCGAGATTGGGGTGAGCAAGAAGCTGGCGGCGATTATTGCCTGAATGATAGTAAACTTCGGTCTGGTCGGACTCCATCCGCTCCACGTACTCTTTCAGGGAAATGTACTGCCCCTCTTCTGTCTTTGTGGTTTCAAACCGCAACAGTTCGACAAGCCTGTCCCGATTGGTAAAATCGGTGTTGAGCCCGATCTTGAGGATAGGCCCGAATGCCTTGTAGAATATCCTGAATTTTTCGGGTTGTTCCTTTGCCATCGTATCGAACCAGCCGAGAATCTTTCCGGTAAGAATCTGGCGGATCTTGGCAAGCACGGGGCTGGACTGCACCATTTCCCTCGAAACGTTCAGCGGAAGATCTTCGGTATCAACCACGCCGCTTATGAAACGGAGATATTCAGGCAAAAGGTCCCTGCAATCGTGCTGGATCAGAACTTTTTTCACATAGAGCTGGGGACCGTGCTTTTCAAGTGCACCCTGCTGGTAGAGTATGTCCATCGGCGCCTCGGCCGGGATGAACAGAAGCGCCTTGAAACTGACCGCCCCCTCGATAGAGAGGTGCAGATAATCCTGTGGATCGCGGAAATCCGTGGAGATGAACTTGTAGAATTCGTTGACCTCGTCGTCTTTCAGTTCGCTTTTCGAACGCTGCCAGAGTGCAGAGATGCTGTTGACCTGCCTGCTGCCGAGATAAATCGGGAAATCCACGAAATTCGAATATTTTCTGATAATCTGTTCAAGCCTGTGCTCCTCGGCGAACTCCTTCGACTCTTCCTTGAGCCTGAACGAAATGGAGGTTCCCCGTTCTTTTCTTTGAGCCGGCTCGATCGTGTAGCTCCCCTGACCTGTTGATCTCCATCTCCATCCTCCCTTTTCGTCCTGTACGCTCCTGCTCTCGACCGTCACTTCGTCCGTCACCATGAAGACCGAGTAGAAGCCGACTCCGAACTGCCCGATAAGATTGCCGTCGAGCTCCCGGTCTCTCTGCTCTGCCTTGAGTGCCTGCATGAAGCCGAGCGTGCCGGATTTCGCCACCGTCCCGAGATTGGCGATCAGCTCCTCTTCACTCATGCCGATGCCGGTATCCTCAAGAACGAAGGTTCTCTCCTCCGGATTGACCCTGATGGTTATCTTCAGCTCCGTTCCCTTGTCCAGCCCTTCCTGATCGGTCAACATCCTGAATTTCACCTTATTCAGGGCGTCGGCGGCATTGGAAATCAGTTCCCGAAGAAAAATTTCGGGATGGGTATAGAGGGAATGCACGATAAGATCGAGCAGCTGCTTCATTTCAGCCTTGTACTCGAACTCCCTGACCGGTGAAGAAGTCGTGTCGCTCATTGCACGTAACAGTATGAATAAGGGTTGATGGAAAACGGCAAGACGGTCCGGCAGGCATGTGCGGCGAGTTCCCGGAACCTGCAGAATCGGCCAATCGAGGTGTAAATTTAATGGAGGTAGGCAAATATAGCAAATAGGGACCGGTGCGGGAAACCTTGTTCGCCATTTCATGAAAGACACCCGGTCGGCACAGGCTGCCGGACCGGAACGCAGTCCGGATGGAAGGGGAATCAGACTTCAGATCCTGCGCAGTTTTTTTCTGGCCTTCGCTTCGCCTTCGTAGACCCTTTTCACGCCGTCTCCAAGAGCCTTTTCGATATCCCTGATGTTGGACACAAGCCTTGCCATTCCTGCAATTTCAACCGAAGCGGCCTGGTCTGAACCCCACATTGCACGATCAAGGGTAACATGCCGTTCCACGAAAGCAGCACCGAGCGCTACCGCAGCCCATGTTGTTGCAAGCCCCACTTCATGACCTGAATACCCGATCGGGATATCGGGGTATTTGTGCTTCAGCGAGGTGATCATCCTTAGATTCAGTTCATCGACGGGACAGGGATAGGTTGAATTGGTATGGGCTATCAGCAGGTTGTCACCGCCAAGGACATGCACTGCCGTCTCGACCTCTTCGATGGTCGACATGCCGGTGGAGATGAACAGGGGCCTGCCTGTCGATTTCGTTTTTTTCAGCAGAGCGAGATCAGTAAGCGACGCCGATGCGGCCTTGTAGCAGGGCGGATCGAACTGTTCGATGAAATCGACGGCATCCTCGTCCCAGCATGATGCAAACCAGGCTATACCTTTCTTTCTGCAGTATTCGTCGATTTCGGCATACTCCCGTTCGCCGAATTCAACCCTGTAGCGATACTCCATGTATGTCATTCTTCCCCACGGGGTATCCCGCTCGATATCTCGCTGATCATGAGGAACACAGAGCTCGGGTGTTCGTTTCTGGAACTTGACCGCATCGCAACCTGCCTGGGCGGCTCCGTCAATAAGTTTCTTTGCAACGTCGATAGATCCGTTATGGTTGATCCCGATCTCCGCAATGATGAAGGCGGGGAATCCGTCCCCGACCATGACATTTCCAATTCTTACTTCGGCCATATGATAGAGAGTCTGAAAACCGCAGTTCCCTTCGAAACGGAACTGAAAGCAGTCATTGCTTATAATGATGACAGTGATCGTACCCGCACGCTCAGATGCTTCTCAGGGAAAGCAGCCACTCCGCAAAATCCCTGAACGCTCCGTTTCCCCCGGCAGCCTTGCAGCGGTAATGAACATGAGGTTCAACGAAATGCAGCGCATCACCCGGGCATGCCGTCAGTCCTGAAGAGGCGATCTCCCGCATAATCGGCACATCGTTGACGTCGTCTCCAATGTAGGCGAGCTCGCCGGGCTCCAGACCAGTATCGGCAAGCACGTCCGACAAACTGGAAAGCTTGTCTGCCACACCAAGATAGAGTCTTTGCATATGCAGTTTCCGGGCTCTCATGACAAGGCTGGGTGACGTTTCACCTGTCATGATCCCGGTTTCGATGCCAGCAACCCGCAGCCGCTCGACCCCCATTCCGTCCCTGATGGAAAAGCGCTTGAAGGACTCCCCTGCTTCAGAATAGTAGACGCCGTTATCGGTAAACACCCCGTCATTGTCGGAAAGCACCAGTTTGATCCTGTCTGCGCGAGCTCTCAGTTCTTCAAAACTCAATTCGATCATGTTCAGTACATTCGGTTCAAGGGCATAAGGGTCCGTTTTTATCCGGCAAATATATCACTTTTCTGATATTTCCCTCCCTTTTCCTCTCAACCGTTCCCCGAACCGCTCCCGCAGTGGCTTTCAACAAGTTGTCAACATTCACTCAACACCGTCTTCGTGTTCCTGAATACCATGAGGACCTGAATGAAACGTAGTTTTCCCCGACAAGGGAAACACAATGTAAACATCAATTTCAAAACAAATTATCCGGATAAAAGAAAAATCGCATTACGTCAGGCACCGATGAATGCCTGCTTGTACCTTCGGAAAACGCCTGGCATTCAGCCAACATATCAACATCATGAGAACCCTTTTGTCAGTTTCAATCCGGAACGTCAACAGGCGCAACCTGCTGCTGCGGCCTGCATTTCTTCAAAAAACAAGCGTTATCCCCTGTTCAGACATGAAAAACAGTTTCTGCTCCTGCTTTTCAGTTACGGCTCGCAGCGTGATGATAACAGTGTAATCGCTGACATAGTTTTCAATCCGGCTGTCAGGAGGAAAACCCCTCCGGCTCCGCAGGAAGCCCTGTCATGGATGCCGGATCGACCCACCGGTCAAAATCGACCTCTGTCAAGTAACCGGATGCAAGAGCAGCCTGACGGATGGTAAGCCCTTCTTTCAGAGCCAGATGTGCAATCTCGGCAGTCCGGTCATAACCGAGATGCGGCGTCAGCGAAGTCAGCAGCATCAGTGATTTGCCTACGAACTCCTTCATGCGGGCGCGGTTCGGCTCCATGCCTGCAACGCAGTTGCGCGCAAACGAAAAGCAGGCATCACCGAGCAGCCCGGCAGACTGCAGGAATGCCGCGATCATGACCGGCTTGAACACATTGAGCTCGAACTGACCGTTGGAACCGGCAACGGCAATCGTGACATCGTTGCCCATCACCTGGGCACAAACCATGGTCAGGGCTTCAACCTGCGTTGGATTGACCTTGCCCGGCATGATGGATGAGCCCGGTTCGTTTGCAGGCAGAATCAGCTCGCCGATCCCGCACCGGGGACCGGAGGCCATGACCCTGAGGTCGCAGGCGATCTTCATCATGCTTACCGCAGCCTGCCGGAGTGCGCCGTGAGCTTCCACGAGCGCATCGTTGGAGGCAAGTGCCTCGAATTTGTTCGGAGCAGGCACGAAAGGAAGCCCAGTCAGTGCTGCAATGATCCCGACGGCCTTTTCAGCATACCCCTTCGGCGCGTTCAGGCCGGTGCCGACCGCCGTTCCTCCGAGCGCAAGTTCGGCAAGGTGGGGCAGGGCATGCCCGATGGCCGCAACCGCATGATCGATCTGGGAGACATAACCGGAAAGTTCCTGGCCGAAAGTTACGGGAACGGCATCCATCCAGTGGGTTCGGCCGATCTTGACCACCCCGGCGAAGCGGAAAGCCGAGTCGGCAAGCGCGGTGCGAAGTTCACGCAATCCGGGAAGGGTCGTCGCGGCAAGCATCCTGTAAGCTGCAATGTGCATGGCCGTAGGAAACGTGTCGTTCGAGGACTGGGAGCGGTTGACGTCGTCGTTGGGGTTCAGAGTGGCCCTGCCGTCGCCGAGCGTTCGGCCGGAAAGGACATGGGCGCGGTTCGAGATCACTTCGTTGACATTCATGTTTGTCTGTGTTCCCGAACCCGTCTGCCAGATCACAAGGGGAAAATGGTCATCGAGTTCCCCGGCGATGATTTCATCGCACACCCGGACGATCGCGGCCATTTTTTCCTCATCGAGGACTCCGAGTTCGGTATTGGCGATGGCTGACGCTTTCTTCTGGTAACCGAAAGCCCTGATGACCTGAACAGGCATGCTGCCGGAAGGACCTATTCTGAAATTCCCGATCGAGCGTTGCGTCTGGGGACCCCAGTACCGGTCGGCAGGCACCCTGACATCTCCCATGCTGTCCTTTTCAACACGGTATTCCATACCTTACCTTCTGGTCTTTTGGATTCATGTGATCCGCCGTTCGCGGAACCCCGGCACATGGCATTACTCATGCCATCCCGACGGAAACAGCGGTGTACAATTCACTCATCATTCTCTTCAAGCAGCATTGTACGGATCTCAAGCAGTTCCCTTCGCCGGTCTTCACTGGTTTCAGGATAGTTCAGCCGAAGGGAAAGCAGGGTATCGAGAATGATCCGTGAAACGATGATCCTCGCGTTCTCCTTGTCGTCTGCAGGAACAACGTACCAGGGAGCATGTCTGGTGCTGGTTGCACCGAGGCATTCTGCATAGGCCTTCATGTACTGCTTCCAGTATTTCCGCTCCTCGATGTCCGTCCTGCTGAACTTCCAGTTCTTTTCCGGTTCATCGATCCGGGCGAGGAAGCGCTTGCGCTGTTCGTCTTTCGAGATGTGGAGAAAGAATTTCACGATCCTTGTGCCGTTCCTGAAAAGATGGCTTTCCAGATCCACGATCGAACGGAACCGTGATTCCCAGATCTTTTCTCCGTCTGCAAGCTCCTCGGGTATACCCTGAGCTGCAAGTATTTCAGGATGCACGCGGACAATGAGCACCTCCTCGTAGTAGGAGCGGTTGAAAATCCCTATCCGGCCCCGTTCGGGAAGACAGCGGCTGGTGCGCCACAGAAAATCGTGATCGAGCTCTTCAGCCGACGGATGCTTGAAAGCGAACACCTGGCATCCCTGGGGATTGACGCCAGACATGACGTGCCGTATCACACCGTCCTTTCCGGCAGCATCCATCGCCTGGAAAATCAGCAGCAGGGAATAACGGTTATCGGCATAATGGGCGTTCTGGAGCTCGCTCAGCCGGCTGACCTGTTCCGAAAGCAGCTCCCTGTAGTGTTTTTTCGACTCGTACAGGGGAGGCGACCGCGTCGGGCGCTTGTCAAGATCGACGTTCTCGCCAGGACCGATTCTGAACTCTTCATGGTCAACATGCATGGCAATATCCCGGAAAATGTCGAACTGAGGATTTCAAGGACTATCCGCCTTTCCTTAACCCTTTTGAAAAGCAGTTCGTTCTTCGGCGCCAGCCTCCGCTCCGGACCGGAGATGACCACCTGCCGGCAAAAAAAGGGAAGGCGGCGGGAAATGCCTTTCCCGACGCCTTCCTGATGATCTCTACACCGCAGGCAGACGCAGACTACGCATATACCTTGTTGTAGTTTTCTATGGAATCAAGGACGATCTTCCTGGCTGTTTCGGCATTCTGGAACTCCTCGACAAGCACCGTCTTGTTCTCAAGAGCCTTGTACTCCTCGAAGAAGTGTTTCAGCTCGGAGTTGAAATGAGGGGAAAGCTGATCGATGTCCTGAATGCCGCTCATGCTCATGTCGTCATCTGCAACGGCAATGATCTTGTCGTCACCCTCGCCGTGGTCAACCATTCGCATGACGCCGATGACCCTCGCACGGACGATGCACATGGGAACGATATCGCACTGGGAGATAACCATGATATCGAGCGGGTCGTGGTCGTCTCCGAGGGTTTTCGGGATGAATCCGTAATTTGCGGGATAGAAAACGGATGAAAACAGCACCCTGTCAAGCCTGAGCATGCCGGTTTTCTTGTCGAGCTCGTATTTGGTCTTGCTGCCTTTCGATATCTCGATGATGGCATTCACGATCTTCGGCCTGTCCTCACCGATCTGGATATGGTGCCACGGATTGAAATTCATGGTTGCGTGCTTCGGGTTGGTTAGAGAAAAAGCTGAGCCATAATAGCATTTTTTTTCAAACCTCAAAGCATGATCGGCAAGAACGACAAGGACAAAACCCCCTGAATATCCTGAAAACAGGAGCCGTCACCCCTCCTTTTGCGGATCACGGGAAAAATAGTCCTTTGTTTCGCTCACGATAACCGGACTGAGCGCAATGAGCGAGATGATGTTCGGTACGGCCATCAGCGCATTGGCGATATCGGCAAACGTCCAGACGATCTGCAGGGAAGCTACCGAACCCACCATGACAGCCGCGACCCAGGCCCACCGGTAAGGCATGATGAGCTTCTGGCCGAACAGGTATTCCATTGCTTTTTCGCCGTAGTAAGACCAGCCGAGGATCGTTGAGAAGACGAACGTCAGAAGACCGAAGGTCAGGACAGCCGGGCCGATGCCTGGCACTTCGGCGAATGCCGCGCTGGTCAGTTCGGCTCCCTTCAGACCGCTAACCCACGCTCCTGAATTCACGACCACGATTCCCGTAGCCGCACACACAACGACCGTATCCCAGAAGGTGCCTGTCGAGGAGATCAGCGCCTGGCGAACCGGGTGCTCCGTCTGGGCAGCAGCTGCCACGATCGGTGCGCTGCCGAGTCCCGATTCGTTCGAGAAAAGACCGCGAGCCAGACCGAACCTCACCGCTTCCCTGACTCCTGCACCGGCGAACCCGCCGATTGCCGCCTGGCCTGTGAATGCCGACGATACGATGAGTTGCAGGGTATCGACAAGGGTCTCATGACGGAGCGTGAGCAGGACAGCACACCCCGCAAGGTAAAAGAACGCCATGAGCGGCACGAGGTATTCGCAGACTTTTGCGATCGACTTGATGCCGCCGATAATCACGACCGCCGTGAACACGGTCATCGCTGTGCCGCTGATCCACGGTGAAACATGAAAATTGCTCTGCAGCATGACGGCAATCGAGTTTGCCTGCACCATGTTGCCTATGCCGAAGGCTGCTATGGAGGTAAAGACGGCAAAAAGAACGGCAAGCCACCTGAGCCCGAGGCCTCTTTCAATCACATACATCGGACCGCCTGATACGGTTCCTTCCGGAGTCAAGTTCCGGTACTTCACCGACAGGAGGGCTTCGGCATATTTTGTCGCGATGCCGAACACGCCGGTAAACCACATCCAGAGCACTGCGCCCGGTCCTCCTGCTGCAACGGCCGTAGCGACACCGACGATATTGCCGGTTCCGATCGTTGCTGCAAGGGCCGTCACCAGTGCGCCGAAATGGCTGATTTCTCCTTCGCCCTCTTTTGAACGGGTAAACGAAATCCTGATCGCAGTCAGGATGTGCTTCTGAATAACCCCCAGTCTGAAGGTCAGAAACAGATGGGTACCGAACAGCACGACAAGAAGCGGAATACCCCATACATAGCCGCTGATCAGCTCAAGGATCTTTTCCAGACCGGCCACGGAACCTCCTTTCCGTAAGGATTGCAGAAAAACGCTGTGCAAGTACTTTTAAAGATAACGGATTAAAACTATTTTGCGCCCTTCCGGACCCTGAAGCTGCAGGTTTCTTTCCTACAGGACTACGGGAGCAGATGGCCGGAAAGCGACAACTGAAAACGCAACGATGCATGCTGTCATGGATTTGAGCAGGGAAATAGCAAAACGAAGGACCTTTGCCATCATCAGTCATCCCGACGCAGGTAAGACCACACTCACAGAAAAGCTTCTGCTCTTCGGAGGCGCCATCCATACCGCGGGAGCTGTCAAGAACAACAAGATCCGCAAGACGGCGACCAGCGACTTTATGGAGATCGAAAAGCAGCGGGGCATCTCTGTCGCAACCTCCGTCATGGGCTTCGAGTACCGGGACAAGCGGATCAACATCCTCGACACACCCGGCCACAAGGACTTCGCCGAGGATACCTATCGAACCCTGACCGCCGTGGACAGCGTCATCCTCGTCATCGACAGCATGAAAGGGGTCGAGGAGCAGACGGAACGGCTGATGGAGGTGTGCCGCATGCGCCACACTCCGGTCATCATCTTCGTCAACAAGCTCGACCGCGAGGGCCGCAACCCTTTCGAGCTGCTCGATGAGCTCGAAAAGAAGCTCGACATCCACACACGTCCCATGACCTGGCCGATCAGCCAGGGCCAGACCTTCAAAGGGGTTTACAATCTGTTCACCCGTGAACTGAACCTGTTCGAGGCAACGGCATCACGAATCGGCGAAAAACTGGTCGAAATCGGAGCTCTGGACGACCCACTGCTCGATCAGTGGATAACTCCGAAGCTCGGTGCGAGGCTGCGAGAGGATGTCACCCTGATCGAAGGGGTCTATGAACCGTTCGACGCAGGTCTTTACCGGGACGGTCTTCTTGCCCCGGTTTTTTTCGGTAGTGCAGTGAACAACTTCGGCGTCCGGGAACTGCTCGACACCTTCATCCGGATCGCACCCTGTCCTCATGAGCGAGAGGCGGCGGAACGAATGGTCAAGGCATCGGAAGAAACCCTCAGCGGATTCGTTTTCAAGATCCATGCCAATCTCGACCCGAACCACCGTGACAGGACAGCGTTCTTCAAGATCTGTTCCGGCCGGTTCGAAAGGAACCGCTTCTACCATCACACCCGACTCAAGAAAAAGATCCGTTTCTCAAATCCCACACAGTTCATGGCGAACGAGAAAAGCGTCATTGACGAAGCCTGGCCGGGCGACGTGATCGGTCTGTACGACAACGGATCGCTCAAAATCGGCGACACCCTCACCGAGGGCGAAAACCTGCACTTCAGGGGTATCCCGAGCTTCTCCCCGGAAATCTTCAAGCTCCTCGAGAACCGTGACCCGCTCAAGGCGAAACAGCTCGACAAGGGCATACGCCAGCTCACCGAAGAGGGCGTCGCGCAGCTTTTCGTGCAGTACGGGAGCCGCAAGATCGTCGGCACCGTCGGCGAGCTGCAGTTCGACGTCATCCAGTTCCGCCTCGAACACGAGTATGGCGCACAGTGCTCCTTCACTCCGCTCCGTTATTTCAAGGCCTTCTGGATCACGAGCGACAACAAGGAGCAGCTCCAGGAGTTCATGCGCCGCAAGGCGACGGTCATCGCCATCGACAAGGAAGAGCATCCCGTCTTTCTGGCAGAGACGGAATGGATGCTGAAGATCGCGCGGGAGGACTTCCCCGCCATCGAATTCCACGCCACCTCCGAGTTCAAGACCGAACAGAAAAATTGACCCGCCCGTCTTTTCACGATTGTTAAGAAACCTTTTCCGAATTCTTGCTGGTATATACTGGTATATAGTTCTTATGAAGGAGGAGACAGAACGATCTGGATCGATGAACATGATGCGGAAAACCTATGGAGTCAGGGGAATGCACTGCCCCTCCTGTGAGACGATCATCGAAAAAAAGCTCCTGGGGCTGCAGGGGATCGTCGATGCGAAAGCAGATATGGCCAGAGGAACAGTGACCCTCTCCAGCGAGAACGAACCCCCTGGACAGAAGGACATTCAAAAGCTTTTTCCGGAAGGATTCTACACATTTTCCGAGACGTCCTCTCCATTGCGTCAATGGGCTGAACTCCTTCGCGTAGCCGTTTATGCCACAGGGGTCGTCGTGGTCTTCTTCGGTCTTTCCGCATCCGGCATCCTGCCTTCCCTGTCCATCGACAGCGACAGCTCATCCGGAGCATTCTTCGTGTTCGGCCTCATCGCCGGTCTGTCGACCTGTGCGGCACTGGTCGGAAGCCTGGTTCTGTCACTCTCGACGCAGTTGTGCTCAAGCGGAGACAAGCCCTCTTCCCTGACTGATAAACTGCGTCCGCACCTTCTGTTTCACGCCGGCCGTCTGTCAGCATACGCCCTGACCGGCGCACTGCTTGGTCTCCTTGGCAGATCGGTGCGTCTTTCGCCTGATTTCACTTTGTTCATGGTTTTGGCAATATCGCTTCTCCTGCTCGTACTCGCCATGCAGATGCTTGGATTAAGCCCCCTGAACGTTCTTCGCATCGCCTTGCCGAAACGTGTCGTGGACAAGGTCGGATCGGGAATACGCAGAAGCGGCCTGCTCCAGCCGATCCCCACCGGCTTCGTGACCATCCTGCTCCCGTGTGGCTTCACCATTGCAGCAGAGGGAGCAGCCATCCTTTCCGGAAGACCCCTACAGGGAATGGCCATCATGACCGCTTTTGTTCTCGGTACCATGCCACCACTTCTTGCCATCGGCCTGTCGAGCGCAGAGCTCTCCAGCAGACCGGCCACATCGAGGATCTTTATGAAAACAGCGGGCTTGCTCGTCATCTTCTTCACCCTCTACAACCTGAACAGCCAGCTCGGAATCGCCGACAGGATTGCCAGCCTGAACACCCCGCCGTCAGCGAAGATAGCTGCTCCGGCAAACAGCAACTCCCGTGTCGTCAGGACAATCGCCAGCAATGGCTCGCTCGCCAGGTCCCAGTTCGAGCTCAAGGCAGGTGAACAGGTCCGGTTCATCATCGACCCGATGGACAACGGCTCGGGTTGCATGAACGCGATAAAGGTTCCCGGTCTCTGGAACCAGCCGCAATATCTCGTCAGAGGCAAGCCGATCGTCATGCAGTTTACTCCCCTGAAACGGGGCACCTACCCGATCACCTGTTCCATGGGTATGCCATGGGGAGTCATTACGGTCAAGTAACCCACACCGGAGTATCTCGTATGAAGAATATCAGCCTTGCGCTTGCGGTTTCACTGATGATCATCTCGGCCGTCGCCGGCATCGGCGTCGGATACTGGCTGACCCCGCAATACAATCTCTCGATGTACGACAAGAACGTCATGGACCTCGGCCAGCCAGACAAATGGGTCGACCTCCGATACATCGACGCCATGATCGCCCACCACAAAGGAGCCGTACTCATGGCAGAACAGGCGAGCAGGAGCCAGCGGCCCGAGATCCGGGAACTGGCAGCTTCGATCCTGAAGGACGAGCCGCCGAACATCGACGAACTCTATCGCTGGAAAAAGGAGCGGTACGGCGACAGCCGTTCGGTACGCGACCCTCAGGTCCCGAAGTTCGGCCAGGTGAACAGGACCTTCGACCTCAGGTTCCTGAACGCCCTCATCGCCCATCACCGCGACGGTATCCGCATGACAAGGGAGATCCGCCTCAAATCGAGCAGCTCCGAAATACTCGATAACGCCGACAAGACCGAGCAGTTCTTCGAGAACGGCATCGCCATGCTGAGTGATTGGCGTAGGAAGTGGTACACCCTCACCGACCTCCAGCCCGCACAGCCATGACCACGAAAACGTATTCTGTCAAGGGCATGCACTGTGCGAGCTGTGCAGCCATCATCACCAGGAAGCTCTTGAAGATCGAAGGAATAGAAAAGGCGGACGTGAACCTCGCCACCGAAAAGGCGAAGATCGAGTTCACCGGCGAAGCCGTGACGGACGAAATACTGAACGAGCTCCTCGGAAAATTCGGTTACGCCCTCGTGGCCGAGCAACCGCTCGCACCCGAATGCCCCACCGCTCCGGTCATCGACCGCAAGGCCGCCGCGGGAAAGGCGAAACAGGAAAAAGAGCAGGAGCTTCTCGAACAGCAAGCCACAGTGCAGTTCGCCCTCCCGATCGCCCTTATGGTCTTCATCCTGATGATCTGGGACACCGCCGCCCGCACGTTCCCGTCGGTTCCCAACCTGCCGATCCCGATGAACCTGTTCAACATCATCTCGATGGTGCTGGGCACCTACTTCGTGTTCCGTATCGGCGCACCCTTCCTGCACGGAATCGTCATGTTCGTCCGGAGCGGTGCTGCAAGCATGGACACTCTCATCGGCATCGGTACGCTGACGGCATGGCTCTACAGCACGATCATCACGCTCATGCCGGAAGTCAGGAATCTGCTCCGCATGCCTGATTATACCTACTTCGACACCACCATCGTAGTCATCGGTTTCGTCCTGCTCGGCAAGTACCTCGAAGCCCGCTCGAAGATGAAGACCGGTGAGGCCATCGAAAAGCTGATCGGCCTGCAGGCCAAATCAGCCATCGTGAAACGGGGTACCCTTGAGGTGGAAGTGCCGCTGGAACAGGTCAGGAAAGGCGACCTGATCGTCGTCAAACCCGGCACAAGGATCCCGGTAGACGGCACCATCACGGAAGGAGCATCTTCGATAGACGAATCGATGGTGACAGGCGAGCCGGTGCCGGTGGACAAGAAAGCAGGATATCCGGTCATCGGCAGTACCATCAACAAGCAGGGAGCTTTCACCTTTACCGCCTCCAGGGTAGGCGAAGAGACCGTTCTGGCGCGTATCATCGCCATGGTCGAAGAGGCCCAGGGCTCGAAAGCGCCGATCCAGAACATCGCCGACCGGATCTCGGCGGTCTTCGTCCCGGCGGTGCTGGTGCTGGCAGCCCTCACCTTTGTCGTCTGGCTGGTCGTGGGCACGACCTTCATGGACTTCTCGATTGCGCTCTCTTTCGGGATCATGGGTCTGGTCGGCATCCTCGTCATCGCCTGCCCCTGTGCACTCGGGCTTGCGACCCCGACCGCCGTCATCGTCGGCATCGGCAAAGGGGCCGAGAACGGCATCCTCATCCGCAACGCCCAGAGCCTCGAAACACTGAGCACAGTCGACACCGTCGTTTTCGACAAGACCGGCACCATCACGGCGGGCACACCGTCTGTCACCGACATCATGCCGCTCGACGGCACCGCGACTGCGGAACAGATACTGCAGCTGTCGGCGAGCGTGGAAAACAAGTCAGAGCATCCCCTCGCCCAGGCCATCGCCGACGCCGCGAAAGGCAAAGGGGTCAGCCTGCTCGACGTGGCCGGTTTCGAAGCCCTGGAAGGGGTTGGCGTCAAGGGAACGATCGACGGCAAGAGCATCCGGGTAAGGAAACCGGAAAAAGGCGAGAGTGCACAGGCACTTATCTCCGAGCTGCAGGAACAGGGCAAGACCGTCGTCATCATCGAGACTGACGGCTTCCCGCTCGGCCTCATCGCACTTTCCGACACGATCAAGGAGACGGCGGCCGAGGCTGTCAGGAAGCTCAAAGCAACCGGTATCAGGGTCGTCATGCTGACCGGCGACAACAAGCTCGCCGCCGGGTTCATGGCCAGGCAGGCGGGAATCGAGGAGGTCATCTCCGAAGTGCTGCCTCACGACAAGGCTGACCGCATCAGGGAACTGCAGTTGCAGGGCCGCAAGGTCGCCATGGCTGGAGACGGCATCAACGACGCCCCTGCCCTTGCTCTCGCCGACGTCGGCATCGCCATGGCGACCGGAACGGACATCGCCATCGAATCGGCGGGCGTCACGCTGATCAGGGGAGACATCCGGAAAGTCGCCCAGTCGATCACGCTCGCCCGCACGACCATGCGCATCATCCGCCAGAACCTTTTCTGGGCTTTCATCTACAACGTGATCGGTATTCCGCTTGCCGCAGGTGCGCTCTACCCGTTCTTCGGCATCTTCCTCAACCCGGTCTTCTCGGGCATCGCCATGGCTGGAAGCAGCGTCTCGGTCGTCACCAACTCCCTGCGGCTCAGAACGAAAAGGCTGTGAATCATGGAGAGCCAGCAACTCGACATCGCATGGAGTTACTCCGGGACAACATCCTCAACCAGGTGAACTTTTCCCGGACCGGCCGGAACCGCAGAGCCTCTCCGCCGCAGATCGAGAAACTCTTACCGCCTTGAAGTGCCCCCGTTTGACGGACTGCCTGCTTTTGCTGCAAGCCGCAGAACTGCTGACCAATAAATCCCTGGTGTTCCAGGCTTTATTGGTCAGTTGCAGCAGGTCTGTTTCGGCCTGAAGGATTTCAGCCGTCTGGTGAGGTCGGGAAAGGATGATTTCAGGACCAGAACGATCAGTGCGATGGCCGATGCGACAGCCGCAGGAGCGTGTTCCCCTTGGACATCCCTGCTGATCCAGTTCCGGATGTCGAGGCCGAGCAGACCGTAGAGGTTGTTGATCGCCATTCCGGCCAGGAACGACATTACGACAATGGCCGCAAGATAAACCGCTGTGGCGCGTTTGCCGAGCATGCGGGAGATCACCGTGATCGATGCAGCGTTGGTGGCCGGACCGGCAAGCAGGAACACGAGTGCAGCTCCCGGAGAGATTCCTTTGAGCGCGAAAGCTGCCGCAATCGGCGTTGAGGCGGTGGCGCAGACGTAGAGCGGAACCGAAATGGCAAGCATGACCGCCATGGTGAGGTACTCGTTCGAGAGATAGCGATCGATGGTTTCAGGCGACACGAGCACCGAGATAGCTCCAGCGATCATGACTCCGAGGAAAAGCCAGGCTCCGACGTCCTTGAGCAGGTCGCCGAAGGCGAAGTCGAGGCCGGCCCTGAGCTTTTCCACGACGTTTTTCTTCTCAGGCCTGCTGTGACCGCAGCAGCACGATGAGGGACAGGAGGCTTCCGGTCCTGCTTCAACAGCCGCCTCATCGGATTGCCTAGCCGGAAACTTCTCGGCATAAGACACGGCGGCGCCAGCGGCCACTGCCGTCATGAAGCCGGCGACCGGCCGCGCTACCGTCATGACCGGGTCGAGCAGAGCCCAGGAGACGGCAATGGAATCCACACCTGTCTCGGGCGTGGAGATGAGGAACGAGGCAACCGGCCCCTTCCCCGCCCCCTGTTTCCGGAGACCTGCCGCTGCAGGCAGCACGCCGCAACTGCAGAGAGGAATGGGCACGCCGATGGCAGAAGCCTTGAGGATGCTCTTCAGACCGTTTCCTCCGAGATGTCTGACCACGAAATCGTCTGGCATGAAGGCCTTGAGCAGGCCTGCCACCAGAAAGCCGAAAAGCACGAACGGGGAAGCCTCAAGCAGCACGCCCCATGAGGCAAGAAGAATACTGCTGACGATGCTTGTCACCTCTTTCATGACTGGTACTCCTTTATCCGATTACAAATTATCACATGATTATACATTCATACATTGAAAACAAAAAAAACGTTCATACCTCTCCCTCAAGCACATGTTCCGAACCCAGCCCGATCAGTCCTGATATGTGAATGTCGTCAAGACTGTACAGCACGTTCTTGCCCAGCTTTCTTGACCTGACGATCTTTGCATCCCTCAGCACCCGCAACTGGTGAGACACTGCCGACTGGTTCATTCCGAGAATGGCGGTCAGATCGCACACACACAGTTCTGAACGGTAGAGTGCGTTCAGGATCCTGATCCTCGTGTAGTCGCCGAGCACCTTGAAGAGCTGAGCAAGCTCCTGCTGCAGGGGCTCATCCGGCATTGCTCTCCTGACAGACTCGACTACGTCGGGGTGGAAACACGCCTCCTGACACTGCTCCGCTCTCTGTTCTTCCATAAGGCCGATCTCATCATATGAACCAACACTCATATTATAATAAAAAAATCAATAAATATCTCTGTGCGGACAAAGCGATCGTATAATGAGCGGCATGTTTCCATACTCCATACCGATTCCCGGAAAATCTCTTGAGGCAAAACTGCTCTTTTCAGCCTCAAAAGAATGCTTCACTGGGTCTGCTTTCGGCTTTCCTCTTTCAGGGAGCGTTTCAGCATTTAGCCTGTAGTGCGTTGGCAGTCCCCTGCCTTATTCCCCTCGGCCTTGACACTCTTTCGATCTGAAAGGAACCTCTTTGGCCCGGACTCTTGGCTTGGGTTTGGAGAATATGGCCCCATTGATCCATCCGGCGGCGCTAGCTCCGTCACTGAATATTTCTACGGCTTTTTCGTTCAGGAAACCTGTCGTATTGATGACCGCCGATCCGGAAACATAGAATCCGAGACCAACCACGGCAATCCCTGCTATGCCGTGAAGCGTCGGAACCGCGACCGGAGCCAGCAAGGCTGATCCTCCTGCGATTCCAATAGCGGCAACCGTCATGGCTACCGGATTCTGATCCATCGTAATTTTTCTTTATTCTTCTTTTGCAATTACTGAAAAACCGGCAAGATGGCGACGTAAAAAAAGATGTCCCAATCCGGTTTCCTCTGACCCTGTATCTTCCGCCCGTTGACGGGCGGAATAATAAACAAATGGTTAAAAAAGAACTCCATCGGTGTTTTCGACTTAATTCCAGACTTCATCGCGCAACCGTAACGCTGACTCCTCTTCAATCAGGCCGGGTTTTAAAACCTCTTTCCAGCGCGGTTTATGTAATTCCTTTTGCTGAAAATGCCACCATGCCCTCAAAACCGATGCTGCCTGTGATGCTATGTGACGAGGATCGTTGACAGTTCGAAACAAATCGACGGCCAAATCGAAATAGCCATATGATTCCGGAGATGGCTGCGAAAGAGTGATGACAAAAATATTGTAGCCTGGAAGCAGAGTGGCGAAACAGGCTTCGGGGCGTAAAATTTCAAGATTGGAATCGTTTGGAATGAACCCCGTTCAATGCTCCGGAACAAACATCTACAACCTCTTATCAGATGTGCTTCACTTACCTGAACTTTCCGTCCATTTCAGGGAAAAAGTCAGAACTGTGGTAGAAAACGGCCTGCGTCTTGTGTATGAAGACGACCGGGACACCTGGAAAGTCACCATCAGTCCGGTCAGGTCAGAAAACGAAACGGCTGACAGCCTTCTCGTCACCATCCAGAGCATCTCAGAAAAAAAACGCATGAACAGGGAACTGCAGCGGGAACGCGAGATGAAAACAGCGCTTCTCGACACAATCCCCTGCTCGGCAACCATCCTCGATGAAAAGCTCAGGCTGGTCGCATGGAACCGGTATGCACAAGATGTCCTTTACAGAAAAGCGGAAGCTGTTCCGCAGGACATTGCGGCCGCGAAATTTTTCTCGAAGGATGAAATGGCGGACCTCAGGAAAAAATTCCGGCATACCCTGCTCAGCGATATCGAAGACTACAGTGAGATGATCGTCCATCCTCACGGAGGTTCTGAATCCCTGTGCCTGATGACCAGGTCGAAACGGGTTTTCATCGAAGGCAAACCCTGCGTTGTTTCCATCAGCATCGACATCAGCGAGCGCAAGAAGATGGAAGAAGAGCTCAGAAAAAGCAAGATGAGATTCTCGCTTGCTCTTGAAGCAGCAAACCGCCGGCGTCTGGGAATGGGACCCGGAAACAGGGGAAACCGAATGGTCGGATGAAATCTGGCGGCTATACGGTCTTGAGAGAATGGATCAAAAACCATCAATCCGGTTATGGAAAACCGTCGTCCATCCCGATGACAGGAAGAAGGTTGTCCAAACCGTATCCGATGCTGCAAAACAGAAAGGCGGGCTGAACATCGAATATCGTGTGTGTCGGCAGGACGGATCCATTCGATGGCTCCTTTCACGGGGAAAACCGTTCCATCATGACGATGGACGAGTCGGACGCTACATCGGAACGCTGACCGACATCACAGAACGAAAGGAAACCGAACTGACGCTCATCGAGAGCAAAATACGCTACAGTTATGCACTGGACGCTTCCCGTTCCGGCATATGGGAGTGGGACGTGAAAAGCAACAGGCTCAGCTGGTCCGATCAGGTATGGGCTTTATACGGTTTGGAGGTAAACAGCGTTCCTCTGAACCATCAGCTCTGTGTCGACACCGTTCATCCAGAGGACCGGGAAATGGCATCCCGGATCATCCGTTCGGCTGTAGAGAACGAATCCCCGGCAACTGTCGTATATCGCATCTGCCTGCCCGACGGCACGATCCGCCGGCTTACATCACGGGGGATGCCCCTTCTCGCGATACTGAGGGCAAGGTAATCCGATATATCGGAACGATCAACGACATTACCGAACGCAAGCAAATCGAAACCGAACTCGTCGAAAACAGGGCAAGGCTCTCCCGGGCGCTTGAAGCCGCCCATGCCGGCGTCTGGGAATGGGACCCCGCGACGAATGAAAATATCTGGTCAGAGGAGATATGGCACCTCTATAGCCTGAAACAGGATGATGAACCGGCATCATTCCAGCTCTGGTCGAGCACGATCCATCCCGAGGATCGAGAAATGGCAATAAGAAGCTTCAGGGAAGCATCAAGAAACAACATTCCGATCAATATCGAATACCGGGTCATCTATCCCGACGGCTCCATCCACTGGCTCATGTCGAGAGGAAAACCCATCTGTGCTACCAATGGAATCGCTGACAGGTACGTTGGGACGATCATCGACATCACTGACCGCAAACTGATGGAGCAGGAGCTTGTCGAGAACGAGACACGATTCAATTTCGCCCTTGAAGCATCGAACGCCGGAGTCTGGGAATGGGATATCCATGCCGACACCGTTATCTGGTCAGAGAGAGTATGGGCTTTGTACGGTCTTGAACCTCGCAGCCTTCCCGCTTCCCACAAACTGTGTGAAAGTACGGTTCACCCGGATGACCGTGACAATACATTCCAGTCCGTCATGGCAGCTGCCAGCAAGGAGATCGAGATCAATATCGAATACCGGGTCTGTCATAAAGACGGCTCCATCCACTGGCTCATGTGTAGGGGCATGCCCAGGAGGGATGCAGCGGGAAAACTGACCAGTTATATCGGGACAGTCATCGACACAACCAGCAGAAAGCAGGCCGAGGAAGAACTCCGAAAAAACCGTATACAACTTGATTTCGTGCTCGACAAAAGCAATGTCGGCGTCTGGGAATTAAATCTTACAGACCAAACCCTCTTCCGCACCCCCGAACATGCCCGCATTTTCGGCTATGACTACGATACGATAACAGGGAACTGGTCTTTGGATAAATTCCTCCACCATGTCGTTACAGAAGAACGGGAAAAAACAGAAACATTGATCAGGCAATCCATTGAACAGGGTCATAACTATGAATTCGAATGCCGGATCCGCCGGATTGACGGGAAAATTCGCTGGATATCCGTGTCCGGTTCCGTTCATCGTGATGGAAACAAAAAAGTTGTCGGTATTTCAGGCATCGTTCAGGACATTACCCACCGAAAAAAAACCGAACTCCTCCTGAAAGAAAGCGAACTGAAATTCAGAAGCATCTTCGATTATGCACCGCTCGCCATCAGCATCAGCGAAATCAAGAGCGGCAGAACGCTCGACATCAACGACGCAGGGCTGGAACTGTTCGGCCATTCACGTGATGACGCCCTGCACCGGACGGCCAGTGAACTCGGCATTTATGTCAACAGCGACGAAAGAGAACAGATCGTCAGTGTCCTCAACAATTTCGGCCGGGTGCACAACAGGCCGGTGCAACTCCGGAAACGGACAGGAGAACAGATCAACGTACTCTACTCGGCGGAACTCATCACCCTCGATGATTGTTCCGTGCTGCTTGTCATGATGACGGATGTCACTTTGCAGGAGGTTCAGCAGCAGAACATCAATCAGCTCGAACAGGCTGTGGCTGAACGAACCGAGCAACTGCTGGAGGAGTGGAGCGCCCGCATCGATTCATCAGCATGATTTCCCATGAATACCGTACACCCCTGGCAATTATCCGAGGGAACCTCGATCTCATTGAACTGAAAAGCAAAAGCGGCAACAGTGCCAGTGCGCGCGAAATGAACAAAATCAAACGCGCCACAGACAGGCTTGTCGAGGTTATCGAGGTCTCCATCCGGGAAAGCCGGATGATCGAGGACAAGACAATGACATCAATGTAATGCTTCCGGATTGTCCCTGTCATCGCATCACAGTTTAACTCGTTCCGGGCTATGTGGCCGGAACGGTCTGTCATGTTCCATGATCATCTCGGCGATTGCGTCATCAAGGGCGAACAGGCCCAGTTCAAGCTTGCCGTCTACAATCTCCTGGATAATGCCCGAAAGTATTCTCCATCCGATACTTCCATCCAGTTGGAATGTCATGTCGAGAAAAACGAAGCGGTCATCATCGTCCGGAACCAGGGTGGTGAACTTCCTACCGGAGAAAACGAAGACCTCTTCAAAAAATATTATCGCGGAGGCAATTCAATGAATACGAGCGGAGCGGGACTGGGATTATGGCGTGTCAAGAAAATCGTTGAACAGCATCGGGGAACCGTGAACCTGAAAGGAACCTCTTTCGGTGCGGAAGCCATGATCCGGATTCCTCTCGCTGAGAGTGATGAAGATGTCTCTTTCGCTGCCGAGGAAGACGAAACAGGGATAAACAAAACATTGGTATAAGATGGAAGAAAGCAAGCAGATCAATGTCGTCGAGGATGATCGTGATTTTCGTGAAAGCATGGTTGAATATCTTGTACTCGCAGGAATCGATGTTACCGGAGTAGCGTCGGCACTGGATCTTTACCGTCACATTGCACAAAAGCACTATCACATCGTCGTCCTTGATATCGGCCTGCCCGACCAGAACGGACTGGTGCTTGCCGAATACGTCCGGAAAAACACCGGCATGCGGATCGTCATGCTGACCGCCCAGTCTTCACTGGACAGCAAAGTCAACGCCTACCGTTCCGGGGCTGACATCTATCTGGTCAAACCTATCGATTCCACAGAGTTGACAGCATCACTGCAAAGTATACTCGGACGGCTCGACGAATCGTTTTCTGAAAAACAGGCGACGGAGAAAACCGAACCAGTACAGGGAACGGCGATGCTGCCTTCGTGGAAACTGGTCAGAAGTCACTGGGCGCTTTGTCCGCCCTCCGGAGGAGTGATAAAACTTACTGCCAAGGAATTCGATCTGCTTGAACGACTCGCGGCCAGTCCGAATATGATCGTCGGGCGACAGGATCTTCTTAAGGCTCTCGATTACGACAATGATGAACTGGGCAACAGGGCACTCGATGCCCTTGTCCATCGTCTGCGCCGCAAACATGATGGTCAGAAATTCAGGATTCCCATCAAAACCGCACATGGTTTCGGATACTTTTTTTCAGAACCTGTCGTCATCGAATGAACCTGAAACCCTTTCCCTGCAAATCCTTGAGAAATTTCTTCAATCATCGCCATCTCCCGATCCGCCCCGTTCCCGATATCCGCCCCCCTCGCTTCCGTCCCGATGGCATCTCACGCAGTTGCGGTAATTGGCGATCCCCTCCTCCCGATGTTCAGATGCGATGCTTGCCGGAGAATGCTCATGGCAGTTGTAGCACGTATATGTTTTGTACTTCGCCGGATCGGTATGGCAGGTCCTGCAGCTGGCCCGGTGATCCCCGTCAAGCCTGAAATACCTGCTGTGATCAAAGGTGGAGGGTGTCCAGCGCCTGGTACTGTGACATGTCGCACAGCTCGCCTGTGACCCGATATGCAGCCCGTCGCTCGGGCGGTCCGCCTTGTGGCAGCTGATGCACTGTTTTCCTGTTGCACCGGAAAACCTGCTGTGGTCGAACGTCGCCGGTTTCCATCTCTTCGTCCCGTGGCATTCCCCACAGCTCACCGTCATATTCACGTGCACGTTGTCGTTCGGGCGCTCAGCCTTGTGGCAGCTGATGCACTGTTTTCCTGTTGCACCGGAAACCCTGCTGTGGTCGAACGTTGCCGGTTTCCACCTCTTCGTCCCGTGGCATTCCCCACAGCTCACCGTCATATTCACGTGCACGTTGTCGTTCGGGCGCTCAGCCTTGTGGCATGCAGTACAATTTTTTGAAAGATCCGCCTGAAGCTTGTCGTGGACGAACATCGCCGGTTTCCACTTCTTCATCCCGTGACAGTCGGCACAGTTGCCCTGTGCGGAACGGTGCAGGAGATCGTTCGGTTTCCGGTTCCGGTGGCAGGAAATGCAGTCTCTCCGTAGCGTCGGGGCAACCGATTCATGCCTGAACGTCCTGAGCGCTTTTTTCGCACCGATTCCCCTGTGGTCGGTGTGGCAGGCGCTGCAGGATGCATTGTCGAGACCTCCATGGAAAAGCACCTTCGAGGAATCCACGGCCAGAAAATCGCCGGCGACATTTCTGACGCCGATATCGGCCGGTTTGTGGCAGCTGATGCACTGAAGCGCCCCTGCGCCGCCTAAAGGTTTGTGGCAGCGAAGGCAATCTTTTCTGAACCCCTGATGACCCTGCATAAGCGGACCGGGATTGAGCAGCACGTGAGGAAAGGCGAGTACCAGGGCTGCAAGGATGACGGTAGAGGCGATGAATGCGAGCAGAGGTTTCAAGGATTCACCTCCAGTTCAGGAAAAAGGCGATGGAGAGGATATGCACGATGGTGAGACTCAGCAGAAAAGAGACCATGGGCATGTGGACAGATCTCCACCTTCCGAGCGCCCTGACAGTGACGCTGTCCCAGAAGCGCTGCTGCTCGATGGCGTCGTCTGCCGATCCCTCGATACCAAGCTGCTTCATCTTCATCGTCACCTCAGCCTTGACCTTCTTGAGCAGATACTGACCGACATGACCGCTTGCAGTCACCACCATCATCAACGCTGTAGCTGTCCAGGGCAGAACCGCATTGAAATGAATGCCTGAATGAACAAGAATCATGAGGGTACCGACCCAGCCGGCATTGCAGTGCATCCTGAGAAAGAGCCTCACTGTTCCGGACTTGATCATTTTCTGTTTCCTGGCAGAATAGCCGAAGGAAGCTGCGAGAAAGACCGTCCCTGTCAGACCGAGATACCTCCCGATCCAGGCAAGATGTGCCGCATGCAGCAGAACATCAAGCGACAGCGCTGCAAGGATCAGAAGCGCGTAGGAAGCAGCAAGCGGTAATGCCCGCTGTATCAGAACTGATTGCCACATTTTTTCTGAGGGTTGATCTTCCGAATCATCATGGCAACAAGATACCCCTGCATGATTAAAAGGGGCTATAGGTTCACTTAAAAATCACTAAAATCCGAGGCCGTACATGATGTCGAATATGCCCGTCCAGCTGATCGCCGTTTTTCGTGTTACGGATCAGCGGCAATCCATTGCGGCTCTTCCTTCCTGATGCCGGCATGGAGTTTTCTTGTATGCCTTGCGAGCAGAACGCCTGCAGAAAGGCACTGCATGCAGAAAGAAAGATGCCTGACAAGTTAGAATTCATGAATAATCAGGCGGAACTGAAGATGGCAGTAATACCCAATTTTGACTGATGTTCCCTGTGTTTTCTTGCCGGATACGAAACGCAGACCCGGCTGCTGCTGTCTCCTTTCCGGAACAGAGATGTGAACCCGGGGGTTGTCAGAAATGAACGATATGCTTTTTTTTTCGTAACATAGCCTGTTTGTAACGGATACATGCAATGGAGCCAAACCTTATCTTCATCGTTCTGCTTCTGCTGACCACCGGCCTCCTTGCCGGCATACCGATCGGCATGCATCTGAAGAAACGGGCCCTTGTCTGCAAGCGGGGCAGGGTCGCTATCGGTGCGTCAAGCATAAGCGGTCGTGGAGCATTCTCCACCGAACACATCAGGGACGGTGACATCATCGAACGCTGCCCGGCTATCGAAGTCGATGATCGGGATATCGGAGGCGAACTGTTGAACTACGTGTTCTACGGCAGCGAGGAATCCAGCAGGCTTGTCGTGATGGGCTACGGGATGCTCTTCAACCATTCCTCGGTGCCGAACGTCGCCTATTACCTTGAACAGACAGCTCTCGGACCTGAGCTGGTGATCTATGCCCTGCGGAATATCAGAAAAGGTGAGGAACTGTTCTACAACTACGGGGACGACTGGTGGAAAACCAGGGGAAGATGATGACTATAGCCTTGCGAGAAGAATACGCTTCATGCTGCCCTCGTCGAGCTGCACGGGATTGCTCTTGCTGCGGGTGATCGCCACGATGGCGTCAAGGTGCTCTGCCCGGACGCCGTAGCTGCCGAGCCTCGGAAAACCGAGCAGATCCTGCCATTCCCGTAGCTTCAGGAGCAGGTTCTCGCATCCCGACCGGACATCGGCAGCCGTCATTCCTGAAAGCACTTCACAAGCCATGGCGTATTTCATGAGCGCCGGATGATGTTGATCGATCCTCTGAAGATTGCTGATGTTTTCCCTTGTCGCCTCCGCAAGCAGGGTTGCACAGAGCACCCCGTGCGGGATGTCGAACATGCCGCCGACCGATGAGGCGAAACCGTGCACGATCCCGAGACCGGCGTTGGCGAGCGCGATTCCCGACATCAGTGAAGCATAGGCAAGATCACTCCGCACACCGACCTCCCCGCCCTTCCCGGTACAGGCAGAAAGAAACGAGCTGCCGAACCGTTCAAGGCCGCTCAGGCACAGTGTATCGGTATAATAACATGAAAAAGGAGAAAGATACGCCTCAAGCAGCTGGGTGCAGGTATCCATTCCTGATGATGCAGTCAGGGATGGCGAGACGGAGAGCATGAGTTCCGGGTCGATAAGGGCAAGCTCCGGAACAAATGCCGCATGCCTGAGGGAACGTTTGTACCCATTTCTGCCGATCCTGCTGATGACTGCATTACTGGTCACTTCGCTGCCGGTGCCGGATGTCGTAGGCACAGCAATAAACGGAACCTTCCTGCCGTCATGCTGAACGAAATGTTCCTGCCCTTCGATATGGCGCTCGACCGGCCCGCCATCCGGAAGCATTGCCGAAACCGCCTTTCCGGCATCAAGCACGCTGCCGCCGCCGATAGCTGCAACCACGTCGATTTTCCTGTCCCTGTAGCAGGAAACCGCCTCATCGATCATCACCGGAGAAGGTTCATGTTCGACTATCAGATGAAAGAACTCCATCCCCGCCTTCTTCATGGCCGACACAAGCGGCGGAAACCGCCCTGACTGCATGAGTGCGTGTTTTCCTGTCACGACAAGAATACGCGATCCGAAAGAGCGTGCAAGGGCAGGGAGCAGGGAAAACCGTCCTGCGCCGAAATGGATGGCCGGAAGGGGAAGAAGGGAGAATTCAGGAAAGGAATGCATGGCGGAACCTATAGATTCAGCTCCGGGAGGCACCCGCCCTTGCGTTTCAAAGGCGCTCCGCAAAGCTCGCAGATACTGAACCTGCAGGGCTTTCCTTTCTGATGAGCCGTCTCGTGACCGCATTCGGGACAGATGCACAGATCGGGTCGACCGGTCGGAATGCTGTCGCATATCTGCCTGACGGTCCCTCCTTCTATGCAGAGCTTTTTTCCGTCGACAAGTGCTTCAGCCACTTTTGCATGGGCAGCTTCCAGGATCCTTCCGAAAGTCTGACGGGAAACATTCATGCGGCCTGCCGCAGCGGCATGGTACAACCCTTCCTTGTCGGCAAGCCTTATCGCCTCGAACTCGTCGATGGTCAGCACAATCCGTTCCGGATCCTTTCCGGACATTCCGTCTGGAAGAAAGCAGGTCACTTTCGGGATGTCCTCCACGCACCGGCAATTCATCGGTCTGCCAACACGATTGTTTTTCATACGTCGCTCTTTTTCCCCTGAGAGGAACAGCCCCGCCAGTCAGCTGTCAGGCAGGTTCTTGCCGACTTCTTCCTGCATTTCCGCGCTACGGGAACCACCGGCAATCAACATACAAAAAAACCGCCTGATTCTCTCTGACCGACCGGATACGCAGCCGAACGGTATCCGGATAGCCACCGCGCAGACGAAAAAACAGTCCCTTTCCGAAACAAGCCCCACGTCAAAACCCTCTCGCCGGAATGCGATTGCGGCTGCCACGCCGGCTATTCCGCCCCGAGAACAAGAACTCTTTTCATAGGTGTACCTGACAGTACTGTGATGCCATGTTCTTTTTCACTGCCGTCAGGAGGGTCATTTCATGACAGCATCCACGACAAATTCAGGAGGCTCCTGAATATGCTTCTTGACTGCGCAGAGGTTGGCGGCATTGATGACAGCCTCCCTGTACTTCTCGGGAAAACCGGGAGGCAGTTCTATGGTCAGGGTTATTTTGCCGATGCCGCGGCCAGAGGCCTTCGGTTCATGGGACTGGACGATCCTCATTCCCTCGGCAGGAATGCCCCTGCTCTGACAGAACGAGTAGACGAAGATGCCTGCACAGGTCCCGATGGAGGCGAGGAAGAGGGTAAACGGTTCCGGAGCGGAACCTTCACCTCCCGCGTACTCGGGCTGATCTGTCCTGATGGTGAATCCCTTGAATTCCGCATTGACTTTCTTGCCGCCGCCGAAAGTGACGATCATCTGACTGTTCATACGCTTCTGGACAATGTTGTGATGTTATGAAGAGAGGCATCCCTTATTTTAAGCATATGCTCATAATTAACAAAAAAATAATTGTGACCGCAAATCGCTTTTCTGGTCGCCCGTAACAGTAAAAAAGCAGCGGAGCGACAAATGATAACCGGAAGGGGAAGGACGCAGCACGGTCAACCTTCTTTCCGGAAGAAGGCGGGACTGTCAGGGAACGGATCACCGTCACCAGGTCTCCGGTCACTCTGCGCGATGCTCCTGAGGAACTCCCGAACAAGGGTGATAAAGGCTTCGGGCTGCTCCTCCTGAGGCAGGTGGCCGCAATCCGGAATGATCTTCAGCTCTGCTCCGCGAAGCTCCCCTGCCAGCCGGACACTCTCAGCGGTTTTCACCGTCAGGTCATGCTCCCCGGTTATGACCAGTGACGGTAGCGACAGCTGTTTGATGCGCTCATCGAGGTGGAGATGATGCGTCTCAAGAAAAAGCTCCCAGAAAGCCCTCGACCAGTCGCCGATCATGAAATCCCTGCGAAAAGCGGAAAGATCGTTGACGGAAAACCGTGTTCCGTCATGCCAGAACCCCCTGATATTGCGGTCGTACAGTTTCGTGATCACCGTTTTCATCAGACGGGAGAAGAAGGGAGCCATGACTTTGAGTGCCGGCTTCATGAACGCAGGCACCTCGCTGGTGGCGTATCCGCTGTAGATCATGGCACCGGCGAGAACAATCCCCTGAACTTTCTCCGGATGGCGGATTGCGGTAAGGAGCGCAAGGGTGCCCCCCGTCGAGTTGCCGACCAGCACGGCCCCTGAATAGCCTAGTCGCTCCATCAGCGTGATGACAAGGTCGCTCTGGGCTTCGGGACTGTAGGAGACCTCCCCACCCCTTGAAGGGAGAGGACGGGACGTCAGCCCGAATGCGGGACGGTCGAAAGCAAGAACCGCTGCATCCAGCGCCAGGGCAGCCATCACGGCACGCCAGGAACGGATGCTCAGAAAGCTGCCGTGCATAAGGATCAGCAGTGGAGAGTTCCCCTGCCCGTAGAGTTTGTAATGCACCTGAAATCCGTTGCACTCGACAAAACGGCTCTGGGCATCCGACAGGAGTTTCCTGTCTTTCTCGAATGAGTCCATGATTCACTGGGTTTCACCGGAAACGTCCGCAGGACTGAACGGCACCATTTCGTGTAAATTTTTCAGCACCGCCTCGATCACCTGCAAGGCCAAAGCACTACCGGCACCATTCCCGGCCGGAGATCGAAGGAGAAAATGAGTCTTTTGCCCCGGCAGAACTCCCGGCAACCATGCAGTTCACTCTGCCCGCAAGGTACCTGAAAGAACATGCAAACACATTGTCGGGAACAATCCCCTTTTCGACTGAGAGAAAATATCGTTCAGAAGAGGGTTTCCCAAGACGAAAGGCATAGCTGCTCTCGCCGTACCCTGCACAACCCGTGACACAGATAAACTCCCTCTTGACTGCCGGCTATCCTGCAGATAATCAAAGCCAGAAAAACCGCACAGCCAAAGATAAGAACTATTTCCTCAACGACGCGGCACGAACCCCTGAAAGCTTCTGTTGTACCGCAGTGAAATTTTCTCTACCTTTGATGTAGGAGGGTTTCATCCCTCCCGCTGTACCCCTGATTCGATCTGTCTTCATCCTCACCCAACTGATGTTGTTTCCAACACGGAATGGAGCATGTGTCATGAATAAAAAGTCAGCCTCAAGGCGTTTCCTCTTGATCGCCGCCCTGCTTTCTGTCTGCATGTTTCCCCTGCAGGCACCTGCTGCAACAAAGTCAGGGACGGTCAACGTCTCCATCGTTCTGCCGGACTGCATCATCCTGCACTACTATTCAGCGCTTACCCTCAATTTCAGCGAACAGTCGCGCGCTGTCGACGAAGGGGGAGACAACAACTGGAACGTCCAGTTCTCCGGTGCGGCCGAAGGCGGCAGCCAGCTTTCCGCAACCGGCATACAGCAAACCATTCCAGAACTGGTAACCCTGACCATTCCCAACGCATGGGCCATCAGGGGACTCTCCCCTACAGGAAATGCCAAGGTTTCCCTATCGGTCGTCAACAGCACCCTGACGTCCGGCTCATCGATCATCACCATCAAAAACGGTGCTGGCGACACCCAGATTCTCGACAATTCCGGTCATTCGGGAACCACGATCACCACAGCCCTGAACGGCATCACGACAGCGCAGGCAACGCTCGGCAACGTGAAGATGACGCTTGATTTTTCCCAGACGAACAAGGCTGGAGCCCACAGCGGAGGCCAGTACAAGATCACCGCTGAAACCATCTGAGAAGAGTGTCAGGATTGCTGAAGAAAATGGTCTACCCCGCCCGCTCCATCCGGAACAAGATCGTGTGCGACCTGCACGGAAAAACAAGGGACTACGCAATGGCCCACTGCCAAACCGGAAACCCTCATCGGTCACCGGCCCCCGTTTTCCTTTCGGTCGTCTTCCTTTTCCTATCACTTGCACCTCGTTTGCTGCAGGGAGCCACCTACAATGGCACATTCTACTTTTATACTCCCCTGACACTTTCAGCGGTCCAGCTCTCCGAACTCGGACTCTCGTCGAGCGGGGTTGCCGCTACCGAGGGAAGCTACACTGCTGATGCCTCGTGGGACGGAAGCCTCACCGAACAGACGATGAGCATCGACCAGGTCTATACCTCCACGGCAGTGCAGCGCAGCAAAATCACCCTCTGGTACTACAGATACAACAAGAACGAGAAAGCACCGACCTTCACCACGGTCGGCTACAGCATCCGCAACGCAAGCGGTACGGAAAACCGTCTGTCCCACGCCACCGATCAGTCGTCGCTCATCAACGCCACCATAGCGAGAGATTCGGAAAGCAGTCCGACCGGCACAGGAACCTACCGGTACATCTACGGCTACGCCAACATCTCCATCGACATTGCCAGCGCAAAAAAATCCGGCACTTACCGGGGTATTATCCAGGTCACCATCAATTATATCTGACGCATTCCGCTACCCGATCGCCGCCCGTCCCCTTCCCGACACACCTGTGAGCCAATCCGGAACACATGTATCAGTATGCAACAATCAATCCACGCACTCCTGCATCCCTGAACTGCCGCTATCCGCACACGGACAGGAGCCCGTAACTTCCTTCTCTTCATAGCCTTACCTGCAC